>Ga0247781_1000140_pt1 | contig 20924 bp, 18 predicted proteins | sample UWRJL184509B5_FD_179922 | JGI IMG/M metagenome (GOLD analysis project Ga0247781, IMG submission 179922) | Plant litter microbial communities from Arlington Agricultural Research Station in Wisconsin, United States - UWRJ-L184-509B-5 | ecosystem: Environmental > Terrestrial > Plant litter >...
GACGTGGGCCGCGGTGGTGGTCTCGTCGGCCGACACCGAGACCCGGTCGGCGTCCACCAGCCGCAGGTCGATGTTCTGCCCGGCGGCGGCCGCGACGATCACCGCCGCACGGCCGGGTACCACCGCGGTCACCGTGTCGAAGAACGCGTCGTGCGCGACCTCGACACCGCCCGCCCGCAGGCTACCGGCCAGGGTCAGCGCGTGCCCGTGCGCGCGCTCGGCGATCGCCTTCAGACCCGCCGGGCCGTGATAGACCGCGTACATGCTCGCCAGCACCGCGAGCAGGACCTGCGCCGTACAGATGTTGCTCGTCGCCTTCTCCCGGCGAATGTGCTGCTCCCGTGTCTGCAGGGCCAGCCGGTACGCCGGGGCGCCGTCCGCGTCCTTCGACACCCCCACCAGCCGGCCCGGCAACGACCGCTCCAGCCCCGCGCGCACAGCCAGGTAACCGGCGTGCGGACCACCGAAGCCCAGCGGCACCCCGAAACGCTGCGTCGTACCCGCCGCGATGTCCGCGCCGATCTCCCCCGGCGCGCGCAACAGCGTCAACGCCAGCAGATCGGCGGCCACCGTCACCAGAGCACCACCCTCGTGCGCCGCCGAGATCAACGCCGAGTGATCCCGTACGGCACCCGAGGCACCCGGGTACTGCAGGTGCAGACCGAAGAACTCGTCCGGAAGAGCGTCACCAGCATCAAGATCCACGAGGGCCAACGAGATGCCGAGCGGCTCGGCCCGGGTCCGCAGGATCGACAGGGTCTGCGGCAACGTGTCCGCGTCCACCACGTACACCTGCGACTTGGACTTGGACGCCCGCTTGGCCAGCGTCATCGCCTCGGCGACCGCCGTCGGTTCGTCCAGCATCGAGGCGTTCGCCGTCGTCAGCCCGGTCAGATCGGTCACCATCGTCTGGAAGTTCAGCAGCGCCTCCAACCGGCCCTGACTGATCTCCGGCTGATACGGCGTGTACGCCGTGTACCAGGACGGGTTCTCCAGCACGTTCCGCTTGATCACCGCCGGCGTGCGGGTGCCGTAGTAGCCCAGCCCGATCATCGAGGTCGTCACCCGGTTACGGCTCGCGATCGCCCGCAACTCGGCGATCGTCTCCGCCTCGGACGCCGCCTCGGGCAGATCCAACGACCCGTGCCAGCGAATCACCTCGGGGATCGCGGCATCCATCAGCGCGTCCAGGGACGCGTACCCGATGCTCTTGAGCATGTGAGTCTGCTCGTCGGTGTCCGGCCCGATATGCCGGGAAGCGAACGTCATGACGGCTCCTAGGAGAGGTCGACAAGGCGGCCTCCCCCTCTGTCACCCCGCACCACAGCACACAGGCTGCGGCCCGGAAGCTTCAGAGTCGCCTGCCCACGCGGTCCTTTTGCCTGAGAGGTTCCGGGGAGGATTTGCCCCTTCGGCGCCGCCGCGATCCATAACGATGCGCCGGTCTCTCCCGCATGGCTGCACCCAACCTACCAGCGGGCCTGTTCCGCACCGAGGTCTCTAGGGTGGGGTTGTGATCTACACCCCCGCGGGCGACCGCTACGACACCATGCCCTACCGGCGGACCGGCCGCAGCGGACTGCGCCTGCCCGCCATCTCGCTGGGCCTCTGGCACAACTTCGGCGACGAAAGGTCCTGGCAGCGCCAGCGCGACATCGTCCGCCGCGCCTTCGACCTCGGCGTCACGCACTTCGACCTGGCCAACAACTACGGCCCCCCGGCCGGCAGCGCCGAACGCAACTTCGGCCGCATCCTCGGCACCGACCTCAAGGCCTACCGCGACGAGATCGTCGTCTCCACCAAGGCCGGCTACTACATGTGGCCCGGACCGTACGGCGAATGGGGCAGCCGCAAATACCTGGTCAGCTCGCTCGACCAGTCGCTGACGCGGCTCGGCCTCGACTACGTCGACATCTTTTACCACCACCGGCCCGACCCGGACACCCCGCTCGAGGAGACGATGGGCGCCCTCGACGCCGTCGTCCGCGCCGGCAAGGCCCAGTACGTCGGCCTGTCGAACTACACCGCCGAACAGACCGCCGCGGCCGCCGCGATCCTGCGCGACCTGGGCACCCCGCTACTCATCGACCAGCCGTCGTACTCGATCCTCAACCGCTGGATCGAGAAGGACAACCTGTTCGACACCCTGGCGGCGGTCGGCGCCGGCTGCATCGCCTACAGCCCGCTGCAGCAGGGCCTGCTCACCGACCGCTACCTCGGCGGCATCCCCGACGACTCGCGGGTCCGCACCAGCACCTTCCTCAACGAGAGCGACCTCGACAACCAGACGCTGGGACGCATCCACGCCCTCAACGACATCGCCCGGCGACGTGGCCAGTCCCTCGCCCAGATGTCACTGGCCTGGGCCCTGCGCGACGACCGGATGACCAGCGTGATCATCGGCGCCTCGAGCGTCCAGCAGCTCGAGAACAACGTCGCCACGATCAACCACCTCACGCTCACCGAGGAGGAGATCGGGGCCATCGACGGGACGGTGCTCGACCTCTGAGAATCGGCGGCGCGAAAGCCGCCCACCGCACAACGTCGCGCGGCCCCTGCCCGCGCGCGTGAACTGGCCTTTCTCGGTCCGGCAAAGGCAGTGCGGGTGGTCGTCGCCGAAGGCGTCCTTCTGTGGTGTGCGGCACCGCCGCTATGGCGTCCTAGGAAGCTAGGAACTCGGTTTGTGCTCGGTGTCGGTTTACGCTGATCGCATGTCCACCGCTGCTCGTGCCGCTGTTCACCTCGCTCGGCCCCATCGGGCGGTCCTGGTGGCGGGCACGGTGGCGGAATTGACCGGGCCGACCCGGGGGCTCGTGGAACTGCCGTTGCGACTGTGGTGGGGGCCGCGGAACTCGTTCGATCTCGAGCAGCCGACGATGCTGGCCTGGATGTACGAGAACGTGCTGCGCGAAGCCATTCGCGTCGAGGAACTGCGCGCCTATCTGCACGGCGAGACTCTCGTGCGGGTCTGGCCGGAACTGAATCTCCCCCGCGGCGTGCGAGCGGCCTGGGAGGCCCGGCACCCCCGGTTGCGTCTTGCCGCCGCACGGCACGCCGCCGACGAATTGGCCGGCGCCGGAGCCCGCTGAAAGTCACCGCGCGGGAATGCCGACGCGCCGACGAGCGGTCGCGATGATCTGGACGTCGGACCCGCCGCCGACCGCGCCGCGCAGCGGTTCGTGCCGGGCCGCGTCGGCGGATAGCCTGACGCGGTGGCGAGCGTCGACGACTTCTATGCCGATGTCGCGCGGGTGGCCCTCGCGGTCGCCACCAAGCACGGGTTCGTCCTCGGCGGGGGTTTCGCCTGGCTGGTCAACGGGCTGGTGAAGCGCCCCACCGAGGACGTCGACCTGTTCACCGACACGGCCGGCGGGGTCGCCGCGGCCGCCGGTGAAGTCGCCCTCGCCCTGCGCGCGGCCGGCTACCGGGTGGTCCGCGAGGAGGGCGACGAACTCTTCGCGGGCATGGACGAGGACCTGCGGGAGTTCCTGGTCGCCACCGACGACCGCGCGCTGCGGCTGACGCTCTGCCGGCTCGACCGGCACCAGACACCCGTCGTGATGGAGCTCGGGCCGGTCATGCACCTCGACGATCTTGTCGCCACCAAGGTCGCGGCCCTGGTCAACCGGCGTGAGGTGCGCGACTACATCGACATCGCGGCCGCGCTCGAGCACTATCCGCTGGCGCTGCTCCTGGAACTCGGCGCGCGGGCCGACCCGGCGCTCGACCCGGAAGATGTGGCCGACGCCGGGCGTTATCTGGATCGGCTGGACGACGCGCGGTTCGCGCTCTACGGCCTCGACGTGCGCCAGATCCGCGAGCTGCGGCAACGCCTCGCACACTGGCCACGCACCTGATCCATATGATGGAGGCGGCCCACCGACCGCCGCACCCCTCGCCCATAAAACGGACTAAAGGCAATATGACGCTGACCGATCGCCTTCCCGGCACCAACGAGCCCGACGCTGTCTTCGACGCCTTCCAGAAGTGGGCCACGGAGCAGGGCCTCGCCCTCTACACCCATCAGGAAGAGGCGCTCATCGAGATCGCCACGGGGGCGAACGTCATCCTGAACACCCCGACCGGCTCCGGCAAGAGCCTGGTCGCGACCGGCGCGCACTTCGCCGCGCTGGCCGACGGCCGCACCACCTTCTACACCGCGCCGATCAAGGCGCTGGTCAGTGAGAAGTTCTTCGCCCTGTGCGCGGCCTTCGGCGCCCACAACGTCGGCATGCTGACCGGTGACGCCAGCGTGAACGCGGACGCGCCGATCATCTGCTGCACCGCCGAGGTGCTGGCCAACCTGGCGCTGCGCGAGGGCAAGAACGCCGACGTCGGCCAGGTCGTGATGGACGAGTTCCACTTCTACAGCGAGCCCGACCGGGGCTGGGCCTGGCAGGTGCCGCTGATCGAGCTGCCCCAGGCCCAGTTCATCCTGATGTCGGCGACGCTCGGCGACACGACCCGGTTCGTCGACGACCTCTCCCGGCGCACCGGGCGGCCGACCGCCGTGGTGGCCAGCGTCGAGCGTCCCGTGCCGCTTCTCTTCTCGTACGCGATGACGCCGTTGCACGAGACGATCGAGGAGCTGCTGCAGACCAAGCAGGCGCCGGTCTACATCGTGCACTTCACGCAGGCCGCCGCCCTGGAACGCGCGCAGTCGCTGATGAGCATCAACATGGCCACCCGGGCCGAGAAGGACGCGATCGCGACCGCCATCGGCAACTTCCGGTTCACCGCGGGCTTCGGCAAGCAGCTGTCGCGGCTGGTGCGGCACGGCATCGGCGTGCACCACGCGGGCATGCTGCCGAAATACCGGCGGCTGGTGGAGACGCTCGCCCAGGCGGGGCTGCTCAAGGTCATCTGCGGCACCGACACGCTCGGCGTCGGCATCAACGTCCCCATCCGGACGGTGCTGTTCACCGGCCTCTCGAAGTACGACGGGGTGAAGACCCGCCTGCTCAAGGCGCGCGAGTTCCACCAGATCGCCGGGCGTGCGGGCCGGGCCGGGTTCGACACGCTCGGCACGGTGATCGTGCAGGCGCCCGAGCACGTCATCGACAACGAGCGGGCCCTGACCAAGGCGGGCGACGACCCGAAGAAGCGGCGCAAGGTCGTCCGGAAGAAGCCGCCGGAGGGCTCGATCGGCTGGGGCCGGCCCACGTTCGACCGGCTCGTGTCGGCCGACCCCGAGCCGTTGAACTCGTCGTTCCAGGTGTCACACGCGATGCTGCTCAACGTCATCTCGCGCGGCGGCGACCCGTTCGCGGCGATGCGGCACCTGCTCACCGACAACCACGAGGAGCCGGGCGCCCGGCGCCGGCACATCCGGCGGGCCGTGGGCATCGCCCGGGCGCTGATGGCGGGTGGGGTCATCGAGCGTACGGCGGAAGGCACCTACCGGCTCACCGAGGACCTGCAGCTGGACTTCGCGCTGAACCAGGCGCTGTCGCCGTTCGCCCTGGCCAGCCTGGAACTGCTCGACCGCGAGGCGCCGGACTACCCGCTCGACGTGGTGTCGGTGATCGAGTCGACGCTGGAGGATCCGCGTCAGGTGCTCTCCGCGCAGCGGCAGAAGGCCCGCGGCGAGGCCGTCAACGCCATGAAGTCCGAGGGCATCGAGTACGAGCAGCGGATGGAGCTGCTCGAGGACGTCACCCACCCGCGGCCGCTGCTGGAACTGCTCGAGGCGGCGTACGAGACGTATCAGCGCGGCCACCCGTGGGTCGCCGACTACGAGCTCAAGCCCAAGAGCGTCGTCCGCGACATGTACGAGCGGGCGATGACCTTCACCGAGTACGTGTCGTTCTACGGCCTGTCCCGCTCCGAGGGGCTGGTGCTGCGCTATCTCGCCGACGCGTTCCGGGCGCTGCGGCAGACCGTGCCCGAGGACGCCCGCACCGAGGAGCTCACCGACCTGATCGAGTGGCTCGGCGAGCTGGTCCGGCAGGTCGACTCCAGCCTGCTCGACGAGTGGGAGCGGCTGCGCAACCCGGGCGTGGTGATCGAGGCGGCACGCCTCGACGACAAGCCGCCCGCGGTCACCCGCAACACCCGCGCGTTCCGCGTGCTGGTGCGCAACGCGATGTTCCGGCGGGTCGAGCTGGCCGCGCTGCGCCGCTACTACGACCTGGGCGAGCTGGACGCCGAGTCGGGCTGGAACGCCGACCGGTGGCAGGACGCGATGGCGGACTACTTCGACGAGTACGACTCGCTCGGCACCGGCCCGGCCGCGCGCGGGCCCGCGTTCCTGCACATCGAGGCGGGTTCGACGGCGTGGGTCGTCCGGCAGGTGTTCGAGGACCCGGAGGGCGACCACGACTGGGGCATCGAGGCGACGGTCGACCTGGCCGCCTCCGACGAGGCCGGCGCGGCGGCGATCGTCGTGACCTCGGTCGGCCCGCACTCGCCATGACAATTCCCGCCGCGGTCGGTCGCACGCCGCTGCCCCGGCGCCGCGTGGCCGCCGGGTTCGCGCTGACCGTGGTGGGACTGCCGGCGCTGACGGCGATCGCCCACGCGAGCGGGCTGGCGCTGGCCGACGGCGTGCTGCTGTTCCTGGCCGCCGTCGTCGGGGTGGCGCTGCTGGGCGGGTCGGGGCCGGCGCTGCTCGCCGCGGTCGGCGGGTTCCTGCTGCTGAACTACTTCTTCACGGCGCCGGTCCGCAGCCTGAACATCAACACGGTGCAGGGGGCGCTGGCGTTGGTGGTCTTCGTGCTGGTCGCGGCGGCCGTGTCGTGGATCGTGGATCTGGCCGCCCGGCGCACCCGCCAGGCGGCGGCCGCCGCCGCGGACGCGCACATCCTGGCCGCCGTGGCGGAGGGTGTGCTGGCCGGGCCCGACCCGCTGCGGGGGCTGCTCTCGGAGCTGCGCGAGCTGTTCGGCCTGGAGTCGGTGACGTTGCTGGAACGCACGAACGAGGGCTGGCGGCCGGCCGCGGCGACCGAGGCCCCCGACGGCTCCGCGTCGCCGGAGACCAGGCTTCCCGCCGATGACGGTCTTGAGCTGGCGCTGCGCGGACGCGAGCTCGACGAGAACGAGCTGCGCATCGCCCGCGCGTTCGGCGCTCAGGCGGCCGTGGCGTTGCGTCAGCAGCGGCTCACCACCGCCGCCGAGGGCGACCGCGTCCGTACCGCCCTGCTCGCCGCCGTCAGCCACGACCTGCGTACGCCCCTCGCCTCGGCCAAGGCCGCCGTGGCCGGCCTGCGCAGCGACGAGGTCCACTTCGACGAGGACGACCGCCGCGAGCTTCTCGCCACCGCCGACGAGTCCCTCGACCGCCTGGCCGCCCTGCTGGCCAACCTGCTCGACATGAGCCGCCTGCAGGCCGGCGCCCTCGGCGTGCACCCCACCGACATCGGCTTCGAGGACGTCGTCCCCGCCGCCCTCGACGAGCTCGGCCCGGCCGGCCGGCGGGTCGCCGTGCGACTCCCCGACGACCTGCCCGTCGCGTACGCCGACCCCGGTCTGCTCGACCGGGTGCTGGTGAACGTCGTCGGCAACGCGCTGCGGTACAGCCCCGCCGACCGGCCCCCGTCGATCACCGGGCGGGCCACCGACGGCCGAGTCGAGCTGCGCGTCGTCGACCACGGGCCCGGCATCCCGCCCGGCGACCGCGAACGGGTCTTCCAGGCGTTCCAGCGGCTCGGCGACCGGGACAACCACACCGGCGTGGGCCTCGGCCTGGCCCTGTCCCGCGGCCTGACCGAGGCGATGGACGGCACCCTGAAGCCCGAGGAGACCCCCGGAGGAGGCCTCACGATGGTCCTCACGCTGCCGCGGGGCGAGCTGTGACGCGCATCCTGGTCGTCGACGACGACCCGCAGATCCTGCGGGCGCTGCGCATCAATCTGCGCGCCCGCAAGTACGACGTCGACGTCGCCGCCGACGGCGCGTCCGCGCTCAAGGCCGCCGCCGCCCACTTCCCCGACCTGGTCGTGCTCGACCTCGGCCTGCCCGACATGGACGGCGCCGACGTGATCCGCGGCCTACGCGGCTGGAGCACCGTCCCGATCATCGTGCTGTCCGGGCGGGCCGAGGGCAACGAGAAGGTCGACGCGCTCGACGCCGGCGCCGACGACTACGTGACGAAGCCGTTCGGCGTCGACGAGTTGCTCGCCCGCATCCGCGCGGTCACCCGCCGGGCCCTCCCCTCGGACGCGCCGCCGGGCCCGGTGACGGTCGGCCGCTACACGATCGACCTGGCCGACCACACGATCGCCCCGGACCAGCGGCTCACCCCCACCGAGTGGCAGCTCCTCGAGCAGCTCCTGCGCAACCCGGGCAAGCTGATCACCCAGCGCAGCCTGCTGCACGACGTGTGGGGCCCGCAGTACGGCACCGAGACGAACTACCTGCGCCAGTACATGGCCCGGCTGCGCCGCAAGCTCGAGGACGACCCGACCCGCCCGCGGCACCTGATCACCGAACCGGGGATGGGATACCGCTTTCAACCGTGACCGCCGTCAGATCCCCGAAGACGCATTCGTACGCCGGATCCGACGGGTAACCGCTGTGCCCCCGCGCGGCCCGCCGGGGCTGGTAGGCCGAGTCCTCGATCGTCGCCGGGTCCCGGAGCCGCAGATCCGCGCCCACCGCCCAATACTTCGGGTACGGGCACCGGGCGGCCGGGTCGTCGTCGCGCGGGCACCGGTCCGGGCAGCCGCAGCGCTCGACCGGCTCGTGCCCGGGACAGTCGTCCCCGCAGCCCATCCGCTGCCACCGCGAGATGTCCGGCCCGAAACTCGACTTGGAGGTCGGCGCCGCCCAGGCCAGCACCGGCCCGCCGAGCGGATCGGTCCACCGGTAGACGCTGCGCCACCGGCCGTCCAGCCCCTGGTAGACGCCCCGCAGCGTCCGGAACCCGAAGTAGGACGGGAAGAACCGGGCATAAAGGAACTGCAGCTGCGACCCGTACGTGATCATGGAGAGCTTGGTCCGGGCCACCCTCGCCCGGTCGGGGCGGAGATCGTCGTCCTGGTCCGCGCTCTGCCGCTCGATCAGGACCGCGCAGGCGGCGGCCGTGATGACGCTGCCCTGGCTGTGCCCGGAGAGCACGATCGTCGAGGCTGGTTCCCCGTCGAGCAGCGGCTCGTTGGCGAGCTGCGACGCCCGGCCCGCGACGGCGAGAACCGCCCGGCCCCCGTACGGCGGTGGGCAGAGCGGATGCCCGAGCCGGGGCCAGAACGACAGCAGGTCCCAGATGATGCCGACGCCCGTACGCAGTCCCGGCCTGCGCCACGTGCCCAGGCCCAGCACGACGAGGCCGGTCGCGCCGAACGACACCACCACGACCCCGAGCTGACCGAGCGGCCCGGTCGCGTTGCCCATCAGCCACCGGGGCGGCGACGCCGGCGTCACCAGCCACCCGCACGCCAGCGCCGCCACGATGACCGCCAGGCCACCGAGCAGGGCCAGCAGCCCGAGCACGTGGTGGTAGCGGTAGCGGACCAGCGCGATCCGCCACCGGGCCGCCACCCGGGCCCGGGCCCGTTCGAGGCCGCGCTTCTCGGTGTAGTCCGCGCACAGCCGATCCTCGAAACCGTCCCGGTTGAGCAGAAAGACCAGCAGCGACGCCCCGGTGACCAGGACGACACCGCCGATCAGCCACTCCGCCTCGGCGAAGAGCCGGTCCCCGGTGAGGTCGGGCAGCACCCGCCAGGCCGCCACCGCGAGCGCGACGGCCAGCGCCGCGAAGAGGGCCCACCAGCCCTTGCGGCGCAGCAGCCACGCGGCGAGCGGCAGCAGCGAGACCGCCAGCAGCAGCGCGAGCGCCCCGCAGACCGCCGCCATGATCCAGTAGACGGAGGCGACCTCGATCTGGTGCGGCCTCCGCGAGGCGCCCTCCAGCACGGGCGTGCCGAGCGTGCGGGCCGTCCAGAAGACCGCGGCGGCGCTCATGCCGAGCCCGATGATCGTGCCGAGCGCCGCCCCCATCCAGCCGGCCAGCCCGCCGAAGAAGGGGCGGAACGGCTTGGGCACGGCCCGCAGCTCGCGTCCCCCGGCATCGTTGGCCAGCCAGACGGTCACCCCCAGCAAGGCGAGCAGCAGCAGTCCGAGCAGCGCGCTCACGCCGTTGGCGATCCCGGCGAGCAGCGTGTCGGCTGGTCGCACCCCGCGCGGGAGGACCTGGTCCAGCCCGGCCGCGGCGAGGGCCACCGCGCCGAACGAGGCCGTCACCGTCGCGTACCGGGCGACCCGCATCCAGGTCAGCAACGCCGTCGTGTCGTGGCCGTCCGAGGGCGCCACCCGGGTCGGGTCCCGCTCCGGGGGCGGGTTGGCGACGACGACGTAGACGCCCGCGACCAGGCCCGCGACCAGCGCCAACGTCACGACGGCACAGCCGAGGGTGAAGAGCGGGTCGAGGCCGGTCCACGTGTCCAGGTCGCCCAGCATGGCCAGGGCCAGCAGACCCGCGACCGAGCAGCCGGCCCACACGTGCGCCGCCCGCTGCGCGGAGGCCTGCTGCGGGCCGCGCCAGAACCCGGCGTCGCCGACGTCGCCGTTCTGGTCGGGGCGCTCCGGGCGGGGCAGCCCCGGCGGGTCGAGCGGGAACGCCAGCCGGTCGAACTGCCACAGCACCGCCAGCACGACGACCGGCAGCAGCGACGCGGTCAGCAGCCGCACCCCCGGCGAGCGGTCGCCGAACCAGTCGAGCAGCCAGAAGTCCCCCTCGCAGCTGCCGGTCGTGCACTGGCGGGCCAGCACGGCCCAGGCCAGGTAGCAGGTGGTGACCACGATCGTCACGGTCATCAGCAGGCCGAGCGTACGCAGCACGGCATCGGCGATCCGGTCCCGCCGGCGCCGCCCGACCGGCAGCAGCAGCGCGAACCGGGCCACGTTGACCAGGGCGAACGGCAGCAGGAGCAGCCACAGCGCGCGGGCCGGCGAACCGGCGGTGTACCGGCCCCAGTGGTAGCCCTCGACCACGCGGTCCGGCGGCGTGTCATGCGTACGCCGGAAGATCCTGCCGTCGTCGTCCCCGGCGACCTGGCAGGGCCACGGGTCGTCCAGCATCGACTCGATCGGCGTACCGCTCACGCCGTGCACCCGGACCTCCGCGATCCGCCCACGCTGACCTGCCATTCGCCTTACTATCCGCGCGCTCGCGCCCACCGCAGTCAGCTGCCTGACTCCGTACCCGATCGGGGCAGGGAGTTCTCAACGGAATACCGCGCCCGCTTCACCCGCCGCGAGGAACTCCGGCGCTAACGCCACCCGTCGACGGTCTCGGCCATCCGGGCGACGAACCGCGTGCCGGCCGGGGTGAGCCGGTCGCCGCGGGTGAGCGTGTCGATCGCGGCGGCGGTCCAGTCGCGATGGGTGCGGAACCGGTCGGGCTCGGCCCGGCGGCGCCAGACGTCGGCGACGGCCAGGAAGGCGTACGCCCCCTGGAGCACTGCCTCGACCGGACGCGGGTCGGGCCGCCAGCCGACGCGCAGCCGCTCGCCGGCGACGTCGTCCGGGATCAGGTCGATCAGGTCGAGCACCGCGCCCAGCTTGGTGTGCTGGAACTCGTGCACGATCGTCACCGCCGTCGCGGCCGGGCCGGCGGTGCGGGACAGGCCCAGCGCGCCGAACGCGTGCCGGGCGGTCGCCCCGCCGGGTGTCCCGGCGAGCGGCACGATCGCGCGCACCCCGGCCCGTACGCCGGCGAGCTGTCGGGGGGCGTCGGCCGCGAGATGCTCCCAGGCCCCGGCGAGCACGGCCGACCAGCCCTCGGCGGCATCGTCGTCGAGGCGGTCCGCCGCCGCGTGCTCCAGCCGGTCACGATAGGGATCGGTGTCCTCGAGCAGCAGGCGTACGCCGTCGACGGTGACCCACCGCGCCGCGTACCAACCCCGCGGAGCCCCCGCCCGCACCTCGGCCCGCCCACCCGGCCAGCGCAACGTGAACGAGCCCGGCCTCGCGCAGACCAGCACCTCGGCGGCCGGCGCCGCGAAAAACCCGACCGTGGGCAGCTGGATGCGCCCGTCGTGGGCGCCCACCGGGATCTCCACCGCCAGCCCGGCCCGCACCGCCACGGCCGCCGCGATCGCCGCCGCCCGGTCGGGGTCGCAGCCCGCGTCGCCGCCGTCGAGGCAGCTCACCGCCCACGACCGCACGAACGGATGCCGCAGCACCTCGTCGAAGGTCTCCGGCGCCTGCCGCTCCAGCTCCGCCAGCAGCTGCCCGCCCGACGCCGTCTCCCCCACCACCTCAGCGACCAGGGCCCGGTTGACGGCCAGCTCGGCGTCGGCCAGCAGCGCGACCGCCGCCGCGTCGCCGTAGCCCCGGCCCAGACCGTCGAAGGCATCCACCGGGAGCGCCCCCAGGTCACCGGCGACCGTGCTCGTCACCCGGGGTCAGACTTCCGCGTCGGGGTGGCCGGCGGACCGTCCGACCTGGACGATCCGGCGCACGATCAGCGCGGAGGCCGCCCGCCCGATCTGGTCGATCGGGCTCCGGCGAGCCTCGTCGAGCGGGCGCGGAACAGACGATTTCGCGGTCGGCAACGGCACGACAACCCCCAGGTCCCGGACTTCAGGCACCTGGAAGCATAGACAACACTGAAGGTCATGTCACGACCACACACCGTGCCCGATAATTACCGAGAGGCGCGGCGCAGCTTGACCGTGTTATCGGTGCGGTGGTGGACGACGCCGTCCGGGGTCGTCTGCTCGCGGTCGTGCACCTCGGCGACCAGCACCTCCCACTCCGCACCCAGCCGCAGCGAGGCGATGACCTCGGCGGGCGCCGGGAGGTCGGGCGCGTGGTCGGACGCGGCGCGCTGCAGGGGACCGGTGTCCAGGTGCCCCTCGATCAGCAGGACGCCGCCGGGTGCCACCGCGCCCGCCGCCGCGCGCAGGATGCCCTCGCGGTCGAAAGTGCCCCAGAAGTGCAGGAACTGGGCGCTGACCAAGTCGAAGGCGCCCTCGGGGAAGTCGGCGGCCAGGTCCCGCTTCTGCCAGTCGACCGTCACGCCGGCCTCGGTCGCGTGCTCCTGGGCCCGGGCCAACGCCACCCCGGAGATGTCCACCGCGGTGACCTGCCAGCCCCGCTCGGCCAGCCAGATCGCGTCGGCACCCTCGCCGCAGCCCAGATCGAGGGCCCGGCCGGGTCGCAGGTCGCCGACCTCGCGCACCAGCACCACGTTGGGGTTGCCGCTGAAGATCCGGTTGTTCTCCGAATACCGGGCGTCCCACGCTTGTTCGTCGTTCCTCAGATGTTCGTCGCTCATGGGATCAGCCTTGCGGTACGGGCGGCGGACCGCCTAAATCCGTTGCCGGAACGGCAACGGATTCAGCCCGCGCGACGGCGGGCCCGGCGGGCCGCGAGCTCGTCACCGGCCGAGGGCTCGGGGTCGGAGCCGACCGGCATCGGGCCGCCCGCCGGCTCGGCCGGCAGGTGCGAGAGGGAACCCTGGATCTCTTTGAAGGCGCCGCCGATGGCGATGCCGAACACTCCCTGACCGCCCTGCAGCAGGTCGACGACCTCTTCCGGCGAGCGGCACTCGTAGACCGTCGTGCCGTCGGAGATGAGCGTGATGCCGGCCAGGTCCGCCACGCCGCGCGAACGCAGCGTCTCGATGGCCCGGCGGATGTTCTGCAGCGACACACCCGCGTCCAGCAGACGCTTGACCACCTTGAGCACCACCAGGTCGCGGAACGAGTAGAGCCGCTGGGTGCCCGAGCCCGAGGCGTCCCGGACGCTGGGGACCACGAGCGCCGTCCGCGCCCAGTAGTCGAGCTGGCGGTAACTGATGCTGACCGCCTGGCACGCTGTCACTCCGCGATAACCGACCGAGCCGTCCTCGCCGACGAGTGGGCCTTCTTGTTCAAGAGGCTGCTCGTGCACGCGACCACCTCCCCGCTGCGCGGTGCCGCCGCTTCACCTGGACTTCACGAGCGTATATCTCAACGCCGCCGGAAACAGGGAGGTAACGCGCCGACACGCCGCGCAGGGGGAGGCACATGTCGATCAATCGGGGGGCTCGGTGCCCCGGAAAAACCGATCAGCCCGCGAAATCCTCGGGGCGGACCTGGTCGAGGAACTCGCGGAACTTCTCGACCTCGTCCTCCTGCTCGTCGGGGATGACGATGCCGGCTTCGGTGAGAACCTGCTCGGCGCAGCGGATCGGCGCACCGACCCGCAGGGCCAGGGCGATCGAGTCGCTGGGGCGGGCCGAGACCCGCACGTCCTGGCCGATCAACAGGTCGGCGTAGAAGACGTTGTCCTTCAGCTCGGTGATCTCGACCGCGGTCAGCGGCGCGTCGAGCGCCTTCAGAATGTCCCGCAGGAGATCGTGGGTCAGCGGCCGGGCCGGCTTGACGCCCTGCTGTTCATACGCGATGGCGGTCGCCTCGACCGCACCGATCCAGATCGGCAGATACCGATCGCCGTCGACCTCTCGCAGCAGGACGATCGGCTGGTTGCTGGGCAGCTCCACCCGAACTCCGACCACGCTAAGCTCGCGCACAGCCCGCCTCCGTGTCGTTTTCGCGCCGCCGCACGAAACGGCCGCCCCTCACTTGCACGTTACACGCCCGGGATACTGATCCCCTCGGTGCGGCACACCCGTCGAGAATGCCTCAGCGGCCGAGTTCGCCGCGCAGTCCGGCTCGCACCAGTGCGGCGTGCAGCCGCTGCGACAGCGCCTGCAGATCCCGGGCGGTCTCGTTGGCCCGGGCCCGCGCGGCCGGGTCGCTCTGCCGCACCAGCGGCGCCAGCAACTGCGTGAACAGGCCCACCTCACGATCGGAGGCGGCCCGGAAACCGCGCAGGTGGCGCAGCTCCAATCCGTACTTCGTCAGACCGACGACAGCCTCGACGATGATCACGGCATCACCGTCGTACCACCCCGGGGGACGCGCCGTGACCAGGCCCATCCGCTCCAACTCGTCGAGGAGCTCCACCGTGGCGCCGGTGCGTTCCATCACATCCTCGCGGGGCACCCGGGCACCGGACGGATCGGCCGCCTTCTCCGGTCCGGAAGCACCGACGGCGACGAGGGCCGGGCGGCTGGGCGCCACCGGCTCCTCCTCCATCCGGTCGAGCTGCTCGCGGATCACCCGCAACGGCAGGTATTGATCGCGCTGCGCGGTGAGCACGAAGCGCAGCCGCGCGATGTCGTTCCAGGAGTACTTCCGGTACCCGGAGGCGGTGCGCTGAGGATCGACCAGACCCTCCGCCTCCAGGAACCGCAACTTGGAGATCGTGGTGTCGGGGAATTCGGTGCGCAGATGGGCCAGCACCTCCCCGATGCTCATCAGCGCAGCCTCGCGCCCACCCTGGGAGCGGGATGCCCCCGGGTCGCGCGCCGCCGCCCCCGACGAATTCACTACTAGCTGCCCTCTCCTTCGGGCCGCGGGCCGGCGATGAAGACCAGCCGGAACTTGCCGATCTGGACCTCGTCACCGTTGCTGAGCGTGGCCGCTTCGACCCGCTCCCGGTTGACGTAGGTGCCGTTCAGCGAGCCCACGTCGCGCACCGTGAAGGTGCCGCCGTCGCGATGGAACTCGGCGTGGCGGCGCGAGACCGTCACGTCGTCGAGGAAGATGTCACTGTCAGGGTGCCGTCCACTGGTCGTCACGTCGTGGTCGAGCAGGAAGCGGGCGCCCGCGTTGGGACCCCGGCGCACCACCAGCAGCGCCATCCCGGGCGGGAGCGAGCCCGACATGCGGCTCGGCACCACGTCGGTGTCGGGGCCCTCGAGCACCTCGTCGAGGGCACCGAGGTTCAACGTGGACGTGACGTCGAGTGGGGGGAACTCGTCGTCTGGGCGCGTCATCGGACCACCTCACGGATCAGTTGGTCGTCGCCTCGCGGCACGGGTATCCCCCCGCCGCGGCCGTAAGGCTTGGACGCACGACTATCGGTTTCAAAGGCATAACATTCGTTGTGCCCCGCGAGCCTAGTCAGCGCCAATATCGCGGGGCAACCGGACACACTGACTTCCGCCGGCTGTCTGTCGAAGCTTCGGGCCGTCCCTTGCGGGCTCAGCTCTCGGTGAGTGCCTTGTAGGCGTCCGCGTCGAGCAGCTGCGCAATCGCCCTCGAATCGGCCGGCGCGATTTCCACCAGCCAGCCGGCCGCATAGGGCTCGGCGTTGATCAGCTCGGGCTCGTCGGCCAGCGAGGCGTTCTTGGCCACCACCGTGCCCGAGATCGGGGCGTAGAGCTCGGAGACGCTCTTGGTCGACTCGACCTCGCCCAACGTCTCTCCGGCAGCCACCTCGGTGCCCTCGTCGGGGAGGTCCACGAAGACGATGTCGCCCAGCGCGTCCTGCGCGAAGTGGGTGATGCCCACCCGCACGGGCCCGCTCCCGTCGCCGGACACCCACTCGTGCTCAGCCGTGTACCGCAGGTCCTCAGGAATCACGCGTTCTTCTCCCGTTCCACTTCTCCCGCTGCCACATTCTCCCGGGTGCCACTTCTCCCGGTGCCACGATTCCGGCATCCGTTTCAGGACACCGGCCGTGCGTATTGCAAGGTCGTGGCCTCACGAACGGCGGTCACCTCGACCAAGGTCCGTTGTCCCAACGTCACGCTACCGCCGCTGCTGTTCACCGACGCCACCACCCCGCCGGGGATCTGCAATGCCGTCTGCATCACCTGCGGCACCCCGATCACGGTGAGAACGTACGGTCCGGTCAGGTGAGCGCCGTCCGCGATGATGCCGCCGCCCTCGGCGTCCACGAAATAGCTGGACGCCACGATCCGCACGGCTTTGCCCTCGGCCCCGGCGATCTGCATGACCTCACCACCGGCGCCGCGCAATTCCTGCACGGTATTGAGGATCGACGAGGCCTTGACCCCGTTGATCTCGATCCGCAGGCCCGGCCCGCGCCCCGCCACCGTGCCGGCCAGCAGACCCAGCTCGTCGGCCCGCTTCTCGGCCTCGACCAGCGCCGCCTGCCGGCCCGCCACCCCCGACGTGAGCTGCCGCTGACTGGTCTCCAACGCGCTGATCTCGCTCTGCAGGCGGCTGTCGCGCGCCTCCAGATCGCTCAGGATCCGCACCAGGTCCTCCTGGCGGGCGGTGGCCAGCCCGTCGTCGCCGTCGTTGCTGCGCAGCTGCACCACCAGCGTGAACCCGAAGAGTGCCAGCAGCACCAGGATCAGCAAACCGGCCGACGTCGGCCGATGGGTCAGCAGAGACCCGGTGGCGGGTTGCGGCTCCGGCTCCCCCGCCGGTTCCGCCGGTTCCGGCTGCTCCGGCTGCTCCACGGAGTCGGCCGGCGCCGAGAGTCGCCGCGTCGGCCCGTCGAGATCCGCGTCCGGCGGAACGGTGTCCGCACGCTCGGTCGGCGGCACGCCCTCCGGCTGATCGTCGGTCATCGAGTCCCCGCTCACGCCCGGAACAGGTGGCGCCGGATGGCCGCCACGTTGCCGAAGATCCGCACGCCGAGCACGACCACGACGCCGGTGGAGAGCTGCGTGCCCACCCCCAACTGGTCGCCGAGATAGACGATCAGGCCCGCGACCAGCACGTTCGAGATGAACGAGACCACGAACTGCTTGTCGTCGAAGATGCCGTCGAGCTTCGCCCGCACCCCGCCGAAGACCGCGTCCAACGCCGCCACCACCGCGATCGGCAGGTAGGGCTGCAGCTCCGGCGGCACCGTGGGATGGAACACGATGCCCAGGACGACACCGGCGATCAGGGCGAGTACGGCGATCATCGGCCGCCTTCCGACGATGTGCTGGACGGCCCGGCCGGGCCGGAATTGACGGTCACCGGCGCGGCCGGCTCGGCCACCCGCAGCTTCAGCTCGGTCGCGGCCTCGAGATGCAGGTCACTCGCGGTCCGCGCGTCGAACGACATCCCGTACTTCGCGGCCAGCTGGTCGAAGAACCGGCCCGCGTACCCGGCCTGGAAGTCCTTCGCGAGGTCGTCCGGGCCGATCGCCATCACCTCGTACGGTGTGGTGACCGGCCGCAGATCGACCAGGATCGCCTCACCGGCCTGGCGGATCGTCGACGTCGCGGTCAGCCGCTGCCCGTTGATCGCGATCGCCTCGGCGCCCAGCGACCAGAGCACGTTCGTGGCCAGTTGCAGGTCGGAGTCCTTGACCCGGGCCACCGTGTTGCGTTCCCCGGTGACCGGGTTGATCGGCGTCGGCCCGTCCGCCACGGTGATCTTCGCCCCCGAGCCGCGCACCGGGGCCAGGCCGGTGGCCGCCTCGGCATCGCGCAGCTTGCGGGCCGCCGCCCCGCCGAGCTCCCGCGCCCGCAGCGCGGCCACCTCGTCGGCCAGCTGGTCCGCCCGCCCCTGCAGCTCGACCGTGGTGTCGCGGCGCTTCTGCACCTGCTCGACCAGCTCGGCCCGGGCGGTCGTCCGGGCCGGCTCGTCGGCCACCGTCTGCTGATAGGCCACGACCAGCAGGAACCCCAGCGCGACGAGGGTGATCGCCAGCACGCCGGTGGACATCCGCTTGCGCGGGCCGGTGGGCTCGCCGTCGCGCAGCTTGCGGGCGGCCGCGTCGGCGTACCCGGGATCGAGGGGGTTGCGGAACAGCTCGGTCAGGAAGTCGGGCGCGTAGACCCGCTTCGGCGGCTGCTGCTCGCCGGGCGCGTCACTCATCAGGCAGCCGCCCGGGCGGCGCGCAGCAGACGAACGGTCTGGATCAGATAGAGGACACCGGCGGCCCAGTAGAGGCCGAGCGACCACCAGGCGAGACCCCAGCCGATCGGGCCGGCCCACGAGTCGATCGACGGCACCGCCCGGGCCAGCAGGATCACCGGGAACGCGGCAAGCAGCACGAACGTGCCGGTCTTGCCGACGTAGTGGACGGGCAGCGCGGCGGTGTAGCCGTTGCGCCGCAGAACCAGCAGCGCGATGCCGATCACCAGCTCCCGCAGCAGCAGGGCGCCGGTCAGCCAGTACGGCACCAGGCCGCGCACGGTGAAGCCGATCAGCGTGGCCAGGATGTAGAGCCGGTCGGCGAACGGGTCGAGGATCTCGCCCAGGCGGCTGACCGAGTTCATCCGGCGGGCCACGAAACCGTCGACCCAGTCGGTGGTGCCGCCGACCGCGAGCACGATGACCGCGGCCACGTCGTGGTGCGGGCCGAGCAGCAGATAGAGGAAGAGCGGGACGCCGAGCAACCGGAAGAAGCTGATCACGTTGGGGATCGTCCAGATCCGGTCGGAGGGGGTGGCGATGGACGGCGCAGGCTGCTGCGACATCGCGACTTCCTCTCCCCCTCCGGTGCCGGGCGGCAGCCCAGCGACATCCCGGCGAACCGGCACGGTCGTTTGAAGGATGTGCGTGCGTCCCCCGACGCCCGGACCCCCGACCGGCCACTCGCCGAGCAACTATAACGAGCTTCGGAATCGCCGTCGTGAACCAGTCACGTGTCGCACATCTCGTACGCCATCCTAGGAAACTAGTTTGAGTCGACCGAGGCGGGGTCCGGAGAGGCTGATCAGCCGGGCAGCGCGCGAGAACGCGTCCGGCCCGGCTGATCGCGGACTAGCGCCGTCCCCGGCGGGCCCGCACGTAGTCGTCGACCACGTAGCGGCCCAGCTCCTCGACGTCCGGGCTTAACACCCGGCCGCCGTTGCGCTCGGCGACCGCGCCCACGAACCTCCGCAGGCCCGGGTCCTCGCCCAGCATGAAGAAGTTCAGCGTGGCGCCGAACCGGGTCAGGTGGTCGACCTCGTGGATCGTGGCCCGGATCGTCTCGGGCAGCGGCGGCCACCAGAACATCGCCTCGCCGTCCGGCTCCAGGTGAGCCGTCGGTTCGCCGTCGGTCACCACCAGCACGACCGGCTCGGCGCCCGGGTGCCGACGCAGGTGCCGGCCGGCCAGCTTGAGGGCGTGCTGCAGGTTGGTGCCCTTCTCGTCGGTCGGGTCGGTCGCGGCCAGTTCGCCCTGCGACAGCGCCGACGCGTATTTGCCGAACCCGATGATCTGCAGCGCGTCCTGCGGGAACTGGGTGGCGACCAGGTGCGAGAGCGCCAGGGCGGTCTGCTTCATCGGCCCCCAGCGCCCGTCGGCGTACATCGAGTAGGAGAGGTCGACCAGCAGCGCGACCGCCGCCGAGGCCCGCCGCTCGGTCTCGGCCACCTCGAAGTCGTCGGGCTCCAGGCGCACCGGGAGCACGCCCACCCCGCCGCGCGCGGCGCGGCGGCGGACCGCGTTGCCGATCGTGCGCACGACGTCGAGGGGCTGCTCGTCGCCGAACTCCCAGCGCCGCGACGAGCCGATCAGGTCGCCCGCCGCGCCCGCGTCACGCAGGTCGTGCTGCCCCTGCTTGCGACCCGACAGATCCTGGAAGACCTGGGCCAAAGCCGTACGCCCGAGCCGGCGCAACGCCTTCGGCGAGAGCGTCAGCCCGTCCGAGTCACGCGTCACCCAGCCCTGACGGCTCAGCTCACGCTCCAGCTCCCGCAGCCGCCGCACGTCGTCGGCCGCGCTCCGGCCGAGCTGCCGTTCGACCATCTCGACGTCCACATCGTCGAGCGTGGCCCCGGGATGCTCCTGCCCGAGCTGGTCGAGCAGCTCGTCGAGCTCCCCGAGCTCGCCCAGCGCCGCCGCCGCGTCCCCGTAGCCCAGGTCCGCGGACCCGCGCACGCGTTCGCCGCGCCCCCAGTTGAGCTGAGGCCGCGACGCCCGCAGGTGGTCGGTCAGCTCGCCGAGCTGCCCGCGCAAGGGGCCGTCGCCGAGTGCCTGGTCCATCAGGCTCGACAGCTCCTCCTGCTGCTGCGGCGAGAGCGATCGCAAAAGTCGCTCCGCCGCCGCCGCCCGCCGGGCCAGGGAGTCGATCAGCTCCTCGACGTCCTGGGGGTTCTCCGGGAAGAACTGGCCGTGCTTCTCCATGAAGTGCTGGAACGCGTCCCCGGTGTCCTCCCCGCGGGCGTGCTTGGTGAGCAGGTCGTTGAGGTCGGAGACCATCTCGGGGACGCCGTCGAGGTCGCCGTTCCGCAGCGCCTGCTTCAT
>Ga0247781_1000141_pt1 | contig 20905 bp, 19 predicted proteins | sample UWRJL184509B5_FD_179922 | JGI IMG/M metagenome (GOLD analysis project Ga0247781, IMG submission 179922) | Plant litter microbial communities from Arlington Agricultural Research Station in Wisconsin, United States - UWRJ-L184-509B-5 | ecosystem: Environmental > Terrestrial > Plant litter >...
GGCCGCCAGGCCGAGCAGGCCCTGCTCGACAGCGGCGTGGTCACCAACCGCAACGCGATTCCGAACGACCCGAACGGCGCCTGGTACACCTCCGGCATCCGCATCGGCACGCCGGCGCTGACCAGCCGCGGCCTGGGCGTGCCCGAGATGGACCAGATCGCCGACCTGATCCACACGGTGCTCACCAACACGAAGCCCGCCGAGACCAGCAAGGCCAAGTTCAGCCTGGACGCCGCGGTCTCCGACAACATCCACAAGCAGGCGCACGAGCTGCTTTCCGGCTTCCCGCTCTACCCCAGCGTCGACCTGGGCTGAGCCCGGACGCGTCATCCGGCGAAAGCCCCCAGGCCGACCTGGGGGCTTTCTTCTTGGCGAGGCGGCGGCGGTGCGTGTCGCCACCAGCGGAGATTCCGCCGAATTGGCGGACTTGCCGTTTTTGGTGATTCGCGCCGGAACCGGTTCCGAGCTCCCTGTTATCGGGCTGGGCCAGGACCGATCGGGCAACCGGCGTACGTCATTGACCAGCATTTATGTCTTTACGGGCAACCGGTCGTGGCGGACCTTCGTTTCGTCCACAAGCCCGCCGAGGTTCCGGAACCATGTTCATCTATGGACAGCTGATGAACGCGTCCTTAGCGTCGGGTCCGGGGGAGCGCTCTCCCTTGACCGAGGAGAGATCGGCCTTCCCAAGGGCGCAAGAGTCCCCCTTGCGCATCCCCGCCCAAGGAGAAGCAATGACCATCCCCATCTCCTCCGCCGCACCTGAGCGGCGACGCTCCCCCTGGCGCCTCGCAGCGATCGGCGGCTTGATCGCCACCGTCGTCGCGGGTTACGCCGCGGCAACCGCCACCGGCGCCAGCGCCGCCGAGGTCCTGCTGTCGCAGGGCAAGCCGGCCACCGCGTCCTCCACCGAAGCCGCCGGCGCCTACCTCGCCTCCGAGGCCGTCGACGGAAACACCGGCACCCGCTGGGCGTCGGCGTTCAGCGACCCGCAATGGCTGCAGGTCGACCTGGGCAGCTCGCAGGCGATCACCCGCGTCGAGCTGAACTGGGAGACGGCGGCCGGCAAGGCGTTCCAGATCCAGGTCTCGGACAACGCGAGCACCTGGACCAGTGTCTACTCCACTACCACGTCGACCGGCGGCAACCAGTCGCTCACGGTCAACGGCACCGGCCGGTACGTGCGGATGTACGGCACCCAGCGCACCACCGGCTACGGCTACTCGCTCTGGGAGTTCAAGGTCTTCGGCAACGACGGTGGAGACGGCGGCGGTCCGCAGGTCCCGGGCGGGGGCAGCCTCGGCGCCAACGTCGTGGTCTTCGACCCGTCGATGTCCAGTGCCACCATCCAGGCGCGGGCCGACCAGATCTTCGCGCAGCAGGAGCAGGCACAGTTCGGCACCGGGCGATACGTGCTGGCCTTCAAGCCGGGCACCTACAACAACCTGAACATCCAGGTCGGCTTCTACACCTCGGTCGTCGGACTCGGGCAGAACCCGCAGGACGTACGGATCAACGGTGACATCACCGTCGACGCCGGCTGGTTCAACGGCAACGCGACCCAGAACTTCTGGCGCAGCACCGAGAACCTGTCGGTCTACCCGGTCAGCGGCGCGAACCGCTGGGCCGTCTCGCAGGCCGCCCCGTTCCGCCGGATGGACATCCACGGCGACCTCAACCTCGCCCCCAACGGCTTCGGCTGGGCGTCCGGCGGCTACATCTCCGACTCCCGCATCAGCGGCAGCGAGGGGCAGTACTCGCAGCAGCAGTGGTTCACCCGCAACAGCCAGATCGGCTCGAACACCAACGCAGTGTGGAACCAGACCTTCGTCGGCGTGCAGGGCGCTCCCGCGGCCAGCTACCCGACCCCGCCGTACACGGTCATCCCGAACACCCCGGTGATCCGCGAGAAGCCGTACCTTTACCAGAGCGGCAGCGACTACGCGGTCTTCGTGCCGAGCCTGCGGACGAACTCGACCGGCGCGAGCTGGGTGAACGGCAACACCGCCGGCACGAGCATCCCGCTCAGCCAGTTCTACGTCGCCAAGCCCGGTGACACCGCCGCGCAGATCAACCAGGCACTCGCCCAGGGCCTGAACCTGATCTTCCAGCCCGGCGTCTACCACGTGAACCAGACCATCAACGTGAACCGGGCGAACACCGTGGTCCTCGGCCTCGGCTACGCCACGATCATCCCCGACAACGGCGTCACCGCGATGCAGGTAGCCGACGTCGACGGCGTGAAGATCGCCGGCGTGCTCTTCGACGCGGGCACCACCAACTCGCCGAACCTGCTGGTCGTCGGCCCCACCGGAAGCAGCGCGGCCCACGCGGCCAACCCGACCACGATCCAGGACGTGTTCTTCCGGATCGGCGGCTACGTCGCCGGCAAGGCCACCAACAGCCTGCTCGTCAACAGCAGCAACGTGATCATCGACCACATCTGGGCCTGGCGCGCGGACCACGGCAACGACGGCACCTTCGGCTGGAACATCAACACGGCCGACAGCGGGCTGATCGTCAACGGGCAGAACGTGACGGCGTACGGCCTCTTCGTCGAGCACTACCAGAAGACCGAGATCCTCTGGAACGGCAACGGCGGCCGCACCTATTTCCTGCAGAACGAACAGCCGTACGACCCGCCGTCCAACGCGGCCTGGCGCAGCGACGCTCTCGGCTACCCGGCCTACCAGGTCGCCGACAGCGTCCAGACCCACGAGGCATGGGCGATGGGCAGCTACGCCTACTTCAACGTCAACCCGAACGTCCACTCGGCCAACGGTTTCCAGGCTCCCACCCACGGCGGCGTGAAGCTCCACAACATCTTCACGATCTCCCTCGCCTCGGGCACGATCGACCACGTCGTCAACACCATCGGCGCCCCGGCCCAGGCCAGCAGCGTAACCCCGTCCACAGTGACCAACTTCCCCTGATCAACCCCACCTGAGAGGGCGACGCCGCGGGCTTCCCGCGGCGTCGCCCTTTTTTTTTCAGACCGATTCGGTACGCCACGTCCCCGTCCCCCACCGCAATCGCTTCGCCCGCGCGGGCCCCCGCGACCTCGCTGCCCCGCCAGGCCGTAGCGCGCCTCTCGCGCGACCGCGAACTCACCCCTCGGATCTCGACCGAAATCCGCTCGACCTGGCACCGCGCGCTCACCGGCGGGGCGCGAAGCCGGTCGCCGAACGGCGGGATCACCGTGTGCAACATCTTGGAAACTCATTGTTGACACGAAGTGAAGCGGGGCGTCTACTGCGAGACAACGTTGTCTCTCGATTTGTGCTAACTCGATTTGTGCTAACTCGATTGTGCTAAATCGATTTGGAGGGGACATGCGCGATCCAACCAGGTCCGGGGCGGGAAGGATGCTGGCCGCAGGCTGCGTGGTGACTCTGTTGCTCGGCTCGGGCGCCGCCTGCAACAGGGGCACCGGCGAGGACGTCGTCGGGCTGATCACCAAGACCGACACGAACCCGTTCTTCGTCCAGATGCGCGAGGGCGCCAAGAGCGAGGCGAAGTCGCAGGGCGTCGAACTGCAGAGCTTCGCCGGCAAGCAGGACGGCGACAACGAGGCCCAGGTGCAGGCGATCGAGAACCTGATGTCGTTCGGCGCCAAAGGTTTCCTGATCACCCCGAACGACTCGAAGGCGATCGTGCCCTCCATCGACAAGGCGCACGAGCAGGACATGCTCGTGATCGCGCTGGACACGCCGACCGACCCGGCCGATGCGGCGGACGCCACCTTCGCCACCGACAACTACCAGGCCGGCAAGCTGATCGGGCAGTGGGCCAGGACGAAGTTCGAGAAGGAGGGCAAGCAGGCCAAGATCGCCATGCTCGACCTCAACGCCAACCAGGTCTCCGTCGACGTCAAACGCGATCAGGGCTTCCTTGACGGTTTCGGCATCGACGTCGGCGACCCCCATCGGATCGGCGACGAGAAGGACCCGCGGATCGCCGGCCACGACGTCACGGACGGCGCCGAGGAGGGCGGCCGGACCGCGATGGAGAACCTGCTGCAGAAGGAGTCGGCGATCAACCTGGTCTACACGATCAACGAGCCCGCGGCGGCCGGGGCGTTCGAGGCCCTCAAGTCAGCCGGCCGCGAGAAGGACACCGTCATCGTCTCGATCGACGGTGGCTGCCCGGGTGTCGACAACGTCGCCAAGCAGGTCATCGGCGCCACCTCGATGCAGTTCCCGCTCAAGATGGCCCAGCTCGGCATCGAGGCCATCGCGAAGTTCGCCAAGGACGGCACCAAACCGCAGGCGACCGCCGGTAAGGACTTCGTCGACACCGGCACCCAACTGATAACCGACGACCCGCAGTCCGGCGTGGAATCCCAGGATTCCGCGTGGGGCAAGCAGAACTGTTGGGGCTGACACATGGCAACAGCTACCGCTGACTTCGAGGTGCGCCGGAACGACTCGCTCGGCCTGCGCCTCCAACATCTCCTGCACGCCAATCCGATCATCGGGCCGCTGGCCGTGCTGCTCATCGCGATCATCGCCTTCTCGATCTTCAGCGGGCGATTCCTCACGGCGACGAACCTCTCGCTGGTCCTGCAACAGGTCACGGTCATCGCCACGCTCGCCCTCGGGCAGACGCTGATCATCCTGACCGCCGGCATCGATCTGTCGGCCGGCGCGATCGCCGTCTTCTCGTCGATCCTGATGGCCACGTTCTGCGTGGACGCCGGCCTGCCCGGCTTTCTCGCGCTGCTGCTCGGCCTCGCCTGCGGGACGGCGATGGGTGCGCTCAACGGCTTCCTCGTCACCCGGATAAAACTTCCACCGTTCATCGTCACGCTCGGGACGCTGACCATCTTCTTCTCGCTCAACTCGGTGGTCAGCAACAGCGAGACGGTGCGCGGCTCGGACCTGCCCGGCCTGATGACGTGGACCGGTCAGTCCATCCCGATCGGCAACTTCCGGCTGACGTACGGGTCGATCATCATGTTGTTGCTCTTCGGGTTCTTCTTCTACGCCCTGAGCCGCACCGCATGGGGCAAGCATGTCTACGCGACCGGCGACGACGCCGAAGCGGCGCGTCTCGCCGGCATCCGGACCAGCCGGGTGCTCTTCTCGGTCTACACCGTGGCCGGCCTGCTCTACGCGGTCGGTGGCTGGATCCTGATCGGCCGGCTCGCCTCGGCCAGCCCGAACGTGGGCGTCGAGTACAACCTCGACTCGATCACCGCGGTTGTCCTTGGCGGCACCAGCCTCTTCGGCGGCCGGGGCGCGGTGCTCGGCACCCTGGTCGGCGCGCTCATCGTCGGCGTCTTCCGTAACGGCCTGCAACTGGGTGGTGTCGAGGTGGTCTGGCAGGGCTTCGCGATCGGTCTTCTGGTGCTCGTCGCGGTCTCGCTGGACCAGTGGATCAGGAAGGTGAAGACGTGACCGCCGAAACTGACGTCGACCCGGGCCCGCGGCACGCCGCCTCGCAGACGCCCGTGCTGCAGGCCAAAGGGCTGGTCAAGAAGTATGGACGGGTCGTCGCCATCGACGGCAGCGACCTCGAGCTCTACCCGGGCGAGATCCTCGCGGTCATCGGCGACAACGGGGCCGGCAAGTCGAGCCTGATCAAGGCGTTGTCCGGCGCACTCGTACCCGACAGCGGCGAGATCTTCCTCGATGGGCGCCAGGTTAATTTCCGTACGCCGATGGATGCCCGCACCGCCGGCATCGAGACCGTCTATCAGACCCTGGCGGTCGCCCCCGGCCTCGACATCGCCGACAACCTGTTCCTCGGCCGCGAGCAGCGCAAGCCCGGCCCGCTCGGCTCGATCTTCCGCATGCTCGACCGCGGCCACATGCGTTCCGAGGCGAAACGGCACATGAACGAGCTCGGCGTGGCCACCCTGCAGAACATCGGCCAGGCCGTCGAGTCGCTCTCCGGCGGTCAGCGCCAAGCGGTGGCCGTGGCGAGGTCGGCCGCCTTCGGCAGCAAGGTCGTGATCCTCGACGAGCCGACCGCGGCGCTCGGCGTCAAGGAGGGCAACCGGGTGCTCCAGCTGATCCGCGACGTGCGCGACCGCGGCCTGCCGGTCATCCTGATCAGCCACAACATGCCGCACGTCTTCGAGGTGGCCGACCGCATCCACATCCAGCGACTGGGCCGCCGGGCCACGGTCATCACTCCGAAGTCCCACTCGATGAGCGAGGCGGTCGCCATCATGACCGGCGCCGCCGAGCCACCCCCGCACTCCGCTTGAGCCGTCCCCGACCCAGGCCGGCGCCGGGCAACCGGCGCCGGCTACCTCTTCTTGCCCGTGCTGTCGCCGAACATCTGCCCGAGCATGATGTCGTCCCGCTCGTCGGCGTCCTGGCGCACGGTCTTCGGCTCGCTGACCGCGACCTTCCAGAACAGCAGCGTGATCACTGCGAGCCAGGCCCACCAGGGCACACCCGACCCCGCCCCGAAGAGCGCGCCGGTCACGTCGTACGCGGTATTGAGGTACTGATCCATCCCTGGCTCCCCCGTTCGCTGAAGTCCCCAGGATCGGTTGCCGGGCGCTCCGGCTTAGCAGTTCTAGAGTCAGACCATGCGAGCGACGACATGGAACCTCTGGTGGCGCTTCGGCGGCGCCTGGCGCGAGCGCGAACCCGAGATCGCCGACGTCCTGAAACAGCTCGAACCGGACATCGTGGGCCTGGTCGAGACCTGGTCCGGTGACGGGATCACCCAGCCGGGCCTGCTCGCCGACCAGCTGGGCAGCCGCCACTCGGTCTTCGTACCGACCTCGCTGCCGCCCGCGCCCGACCCACCCGAAGAGCCTTCGCAGGCCGATATCGAGATCGGCCTGGGCCTGATCAGCCGTTGGCCGATCCTGAACACCGAAGTCCACAACCTGCCGAACCAGCAGCGCGCCGGCCCGCCGCCGACCGCCCTGCTGGCGACCCTCGACCATCCGCGCGGCCCGCTGCACGTGATCGTCGCCTGCCTCGAGTGGAAGCCCGAGTACGCCGTCGACCAGCTGGCCCAGAGCAAGGCCCTGGCCGCGCTGGCCGCGGACCCGCGCCTCGACGGCGACCTCCCGGTGCTCCTGCTGGGCGACCTCAACGCCGACGTGACTCAGCCCGAGCTCGCCCCGCTCCTCGCCGTCCTGATCGACAGCTGGTCGCTGGCCGGCGGCGATCCCGCGGCGGTGACCCTGAGCTCCGCCCTGTTGGAGGCCCCGCTCGAGGCGACCAAGCAGATCGACCGCCGCATCGACCACATCCTGGCCCGGTCCGGCCGGCCGGCCGGGAAACTCACCGCTCAACGGGCCTTCCTGGCCGGCACTCAGGCGACCAACAGCCGGCACCCGTCCAACCACTTCGCCGTCGTCGTCGACATCGACGTCTGAGCTTCGAGCTTCGAGCAGAAGCCGATGGCCACCGGACGCGAGCGCGTCGAGGTGGCCATCGGTCGTTGCCGAAGTTGTCAGGCGCCCCAGCCGGCCTGGGTGCCGCCGACCCGGTCAGCGATGATCTTCTCCTGGTAGCCGCTGCGGCGGTAGGCCGCGATCGGGTTGGGGTCGAGGCCGGCATCGGCGCGGACCTCGGCCAGCAGCGGGCGGACGTCGGTGTTGTAGGCGTCCATCAGGACCGCGTTGGCCTCCAGGACGTCACCGGCGAGCTGGGCCTTGGCCAGCTCCGCACGGTCGACCAGCAGGGCCTTGGCCGTGGCCTCCTGGATATTCATCACCGAGCGGATGATGGCCGGGATCTTCTGCTCGATGTTGTGGCACTGGTCGAGCATGAAGTTGATCCCGTACGCCGGGTCGAGCGCACCGCCGCGGACGATCTCGTACAGGATCCGGAAGAGCTGGAACGGGTCGGCCGCCCCCGCCATCAGGTCGTCGTCGGCGTAGAAGCGGCTGTTGAAGTCGAACGCGCCGAGCCTTCCCTGGCGCAGCAGGAACGCCACGATGAACTCGATGTTCGTGCCCGGTGCGTGATGTCCGGTGTCGATGCAGACCGTCGCCCGCTCGCCGAGCTCGATGCAGTGCGCGTACGACGTACCCCAGTCGGGAACGTCCGTGGCGTAGAAGGCCGGCTCGAACAGCTTGTACTCGAGCAGGATTCGCTGGTCGCCGCCGAGCCGGTCGTACGCCTCGCGCAGCGCCGTCGCCAACCGGTCCTGCCGGCTGCGCAGGTCGTCCTGCCCGGGGTAATTGATACCGTCCGAGAACCACAGCTTGAGGTCGCGCGACCCGGTCTGGTCCATGATGTCGATCGCCTCGAGCAGGTGATCGGTGGCCTTACGCCGTACGCCCGGGTCGGGGTTGGTGACCGAGCCGAGCTTGTAGTCGTCGTCCTGGAAGACGTTGGTGTTGATCGCGCCGATCCCCACGCCTTCCGAGGCGGCGAACGCGCCCAGCGCCGCGTAGTCGTCGACCCGGTCCCACGGGATGTGCAGGGCGACGGTCGGTGCGACACCGGTGAGCCGGTGCACCACGGCGGCGTCGGCGATCTTCTCCTCGGGGGTGCGCGGCACTCCCGGCTGGGCGAAGACCTTGAAACGGGTGCCGGAGTTGCCGAAGGCCCACGACGGGGTCTCGATGCGCTGTGCCGTGAGCGCACGCTTGACGGCGGCGAGGTCGGTCATGGGGTCTCCAAAGGATTCTCGGATAGGTGGAACACCTCGGTGAGCAGCGGGAATCCTTCGTCGTTGGGTCCACCGCCGGCGAAGAACTCCGCCATCTCCGATTGCCACCTGGTGTTGACGTCCAGCGCCGCCATTGCCGCCTGGGACGCCGCGAGATCGTCCGTCTCGACGTAGCCGATCAGCAGGCCGTCGGTGCGGAGGAAGAGCGAGTAGTTACGCCAGCCGGTGGCCCGAAGTGCGTCCTGCATCTCGGGCCACACGGCTTGGTGCCGCTCCACGTACTCCGCCATCCGCTCGGGGCGAACTTGGAGGGAGAAGCAATAGCGCATTTCTTCACGCCTTTTCATCGGTTGTCCGCTGCGGTCAGGGCTGAGCCTTCGCGTTGGTTGTCCGCTGCGGTCAGGCTCAGTCCTAGAAGTCGAACTGGTCGATGTTGGCCTTGGTGAACTCGGTCGGCGGGCCGAGCACGATCTCGCCGTCCTTGCCGATCGTGTATTCGCCGAGCTTGCCGGCCTTGAACTTCTCACCCTCGGCGCCGGAGATCTGGCCGGAGGCCATGGCCGCGCCCGCGAAGGCCGCGAGGTAACCGATGTCGGCCGGGTTCCAGAGCGCGAACTTGGTGACGGTCCCGTTCTTGATGTACTCGCGCATCTGGTTCGGCAGGCCGAGACCGGTCACCGCGACCTTGCCCTTGTAGCTGGACGAGGAGATGTAGCGCGAGGCCGCCGCGATACCGACGGTAGTGGGGGAGACGATGACCTTCAGGTTCGGGTACGACTGCAGCAGGCCCTGGGCCTCCTGGAACGACTTCTGGTCGTCGTCGTTGCCGTACGCGACCTTGACCAGCTTGAGCTTGGCGTATTCCGGCTTGGCCAGCTCGGTCTTCATGACCGCGATCCACGAGTTCTGGTTCGTGGCGTTCGGGGTGGCCGAGAGGACCGCGATCTCGCCGCCGTTGCTGCCGGCCTGATCGAGCGCCATCTTGGCCAGCGACTGGCCGATGCCCTCGGTGGTGGCCTGGTTGATGAACGCGTCGCGGCAGTCCTTGCTCGCGTCCGAGTCGAAGGAGATGACCTTGATCTTGGCCGCGCGGGCCTGGTTGAGCGACGGGCAGACCGCGTTCGGGTCGTTGGCCGCCACCACGATGACGTTCTGCTGCTGCTGGATCAGCGTGTTGATGTAGGAGACCTGCGACGAGGCGGAGGCGTCGTTCGGGCCGACCAGCTTGTACTCGCCCTTGAGCTCGCCGACGGCGACCTTGCCCCCGCCGACCTCGACATCCGAGTACGGGTTGTTCAGCTGCTTGGGCAGGAAGGCGATCTTCAGGCCGTCCTTGAGCGGCGCGTTCGGGTCGGCGCTCGCAGCGGCCGGTGCCCCGCCGCCGCTGGTGGACGCGCTGTCCTTCGTGGTGCCACCACCACAGGCGGCCAGCCCGGCCACGAGCAGTGCGGCGGATCCTACGGAAAGTAGTGTGCGGGGAGAGCGAAGCACGGCGTACTCCAATCAGTCTGTTTATCGCGTCAGTCTGTTATCGCGCGGTGCTGGCTTGCCGAAGCTTCCGGCGTTGCCAATTGCCGCGTACGGCGGTGGTGATGTTGGGAAGCAGGACGGAGAGCACGAGCAGGGAGCCCGTGACGATGTTGAGCGCCTGCCCGGAGACGTCCTCCAGGCGCAGCGCGTTCTGCAGCGCGGTGAGCAGCACGACGCCGGCCAGGACGCCGGGCAGGCTGCCCTTTCCGCCGAAGATCGACACACCGCCCAGGAGGACGGCCGCGACGACGGCGAGTTCGAGGCCCGCGCCGTTGTCGGCCCGGGCACTGGAGTAGCGCAGTGTCCAGAGCACGCCGACCAGGCCGGCGATCGCGCCGCTGACGACGTAGAGCCAGAACTTGGTGCGCGCCACCCGGATGCCGGAGAAGTGCGCGGCCTGCGCGTTCGCGCCGATGGCGTAGAGCGAACGGCCGAACGGGGTGGCGTGCTGCACGATCCCGAAGACCAGGGCGAGCGCCACGATGAGGATCAGCACGTTGGGGACGGCACCGCCGCCGATCGTTCCGGTGACCCAACCCGTGTAGTTGAACGGGAAGTCGGCCACCGCGCCGTCGCCGAGGACGACGAATGCGAGACCGCGGAAGAGCGCCAGCGTGCCGATCGTGACGGCCAGCGATGGCAGCCCCAGACCGGTGATCAGGAAGCCGTTGAGCACGCCGCAGATCGCGCCGACCAGGATGCAGAGCGGGATGATCGACTCGATCGAGAGGCCCTGGTTCCATAGCCAGCCCATGATCGAGCTGGTCAGGCCGAGCGTGCTCGCCACCGACAGGTCGATCTCGCCGGTCACGATGATCATCGTCATCGGCAGGGCGATCAGGATGATCGGCAGCAGGTCGAGCACCATGAAGGTGAAGTTCCGACTGGTGCCGAAGTTGTCCACGGTGACCGACGCGATCACCAGCACTACCACGGTGATCGCCAGGATGATCGTGTCCCAGCTGGTGAGGCGGCGCTTCCAGAAGTCAGACATGCGCGTCCCTCTTTCGCAGCGAACGGGCGATGCGGACCGCGACCAGACGGTCGGCGCAGATGGCCAGGATGATCAGCGCGCCGACGATGGCCTGCTGCCAGAACTGGTTGATGTCGAGCACTGCGAGGGCGCTGCCGATCACCGTGAGCAGCAGCGCGCCGAGGGCCGCGCCCCAGACCGATCCGCTACCGCCGAAGACAGCGACCCCGCCGACCACGACCGCGGCCACGACGTTCAGCTCCAGGCCCGTGCCGGCGGCCGCGTCGACTGTGCCGAACCGGGCCGCGTAGAGCACCCCGGCCAGACCGGCGAGCGCGCCGCTGAGCACGAAGGCGCCGAGCAGGTTCCGGGCGACCTTGATGCCGGCGAGCTCGGCCGCCGCGGGGCTGGAGCCCATCGCGTAGAGCTCGCGGCCGACCCGGTAGTTGCGCATCATCAGCGATCCGGCGCCGATCACGAGCAGCGCGATCAGCACCAGCCAGGGGACGCCAAGCAGGTTGTCGTTGGCGAAGTCGAGGAAGTGCGCGGGCAGTTCGTCGGCGTTGACCTGCGAACCGCCGGCCCACGAATACGTGATGCCACGGTAGATGTAGAGCGTGCCCAGGGTGACCACCAGCGCGGGCACCTTGCCGTACCGGACCAGCACGCCGTTGACCAGGCCGGCGACCGCGCCGACGGCCAGGCCGGCGAGGAGCGCGACGATCATCGGCAGATCCTGGTGTCGGCTCATCAGCGTCGCGACCGCGAAGGCGCTGATGCCGAGCACCGAGCCGACGCTCAGGTCGATGTTCCGGGTGATCACCACGATCGCCTGGCCGGTCGCCATGACCGCGAGGATCGCCGTGTTGAGCAGGTTGTCGCGGATGCTCTGCGCGGAGAGGAAGCGGGAGTTGTCGATCGCCGTGTAGCCGACCAGCACCACCAGCGCGAGCACGATGCCGAGCTCACGTGTCTTGAGCAGGCTGCTGAACCTGCTCGGCACCGGCATGCCCAGGGGCGCCTCAGTCGGCGTCGACCGGTCAGATGTGACGGTCATGCTGAACCCCCATTGCCTGCCCTCCTGGCAAGACGACCGCTTCGCTCACTCCGGTGCAGTCGGTCACGCGGAGACCTCCTGTCCCATCGCGGCGTACATGACAGATTCCTCAGTCGCCTCGGCGCGCGAGAACGAAGCCGCGATCCGGCCCTCACGCAGCACCACGACCCGGTCGGCCATGCCCAGCACCTCGGGCAGCTCGGACGAGACCATGACGACCGCCAGGCCGTCGGCGGCGAGCGACGACATCAGCCGGTGCACCTCGGCCTTGGTGCCGACGTCGATGCCGCGCGTCGGCTCGTCGACGATCAGCAGCTTGGGGCCGGTGGCGAGCCATTTGGCCAGCACGACCTTCTGCTGGTTGCCGCCCGACAGCGTGCCGACCGCGTCGCTGAGCCGGCCCAGCTTGGTCTGCAGCTTCTGGGTCCAGCTCTCGGCGTGGGCGCGCTCGCTGCCGCCGAACAGCAGACCCAGCCGGGCCAGCTTGCGGGAGCGCGGCAGGGTCACGTTGCGCTCGATCGACAACTCCATGACCAGACCCTGCTGGCGCCGGTCCTCGGGGACGAGGGCCAGGCCGGCGGCCATCGCGGCTCGCGGGTTCCCACCCTTGAGCCGACGGCCGTGGATCTTCACGGTGCCCTTGTCGTAGGGGTCGACGCCGAAGACGGCCTGCATGACCTCGGAACGGCCGGCCCCGACGAGCCCGGCCAGCGCGACGATCTCGCCCGCCCGTACGGAGAAGGAGATGTCCCGGAAGACACCCTCGCGGGACAGGCCCTCGACCTCGAGCACGACCTCGCCGGGCTCGACGTCCTGCTTGGGGAAGAGCGCGCTCAGGTCACGCCCGACCATCCGCCGGATCATGTCGTCGACGCTGAGGTCGGCGACCAGTTCGGTGGCGACGTGCTTGCCGTCCCGCATGATCGTGACCCGCTGGCAGAGCGCCGTGATCTCCTCGAACCGGTGCGAGATGAACATGATCGCCGCACCCTCGTCGCGCAGCGACCGCACCACCGAGAAGAGCCGCTCCACCTCGACGGCGGAGAGCGCCGCGGTGGGCTCGTCCATGATCAGCACTCGGGCCTCGGACGAGAGCGCCTTGGCGATCTCGACCAGTTGCTGGTCGGCGATCGAGAGGCCGCGGGCCGGCCGGGTCGGGTCGAGCGGCACGCCCAGGCGGCGGAAGAGTCGCTCGGCGTTCGCGTGCATCGCCTTGCGGTCGAGCTGGCGCAGCCGGGTCAGCGGCTGGTTACCCATCGCGATGTTCTCGGCCACGGAAAGGTCGGGGAAGAGCGTCGGTTCCTGATAGATGACGGCGATGCCGGCCGCCTTGGCGTCACCGGGGCCGGCGAAGTCCACGTCGACACCGTCGACCCGGAGCGTGCCAGTGTCCGGCCGGTGGACTCCGGCGAGCATCTTCACAATGGTGGACTTGCCGGCCCCGTTCTCTCCGACGAGCGCGTGCGCCTCGCCGGGGTAGAGCGGGAAGCTCACCCCTTGGACGGCCGCGACCGCGCCGAACGACTTCGTGACGTCGTGGACCTCGAGCCTGGCCGGCTGGTCCTCGGGCCGGGCGTTTGCCTCCGCCACGGTCCACCTCCGCGTCTGGGTGTCGGGACTAATTCAGCTAGCTTTGAAATGTTTCAGATAATGTAGGAGCAACGTAGGTGGGCCCAATCACACCTGTCAAGCGTTGGTGCGAAACGTTGTGGAAACACCGCCGTTGCGTCCATGTTGGTTGCCGTAAGATGCGACTTCAACGTTTCAACCGATCCGTGCCTGGAGGTCGCCGTGCTGAACGGCCGAACGCCGTCCGTGAAGGACGTCGCTGCGGTTGCCGGTGTCTCGCTGGGCACCGTGTCGAACGTGATGAACCGCCCCGAAGTGGTAAGCGCCCGCACCCGCGAACGGGTCGAGCGGGCGATGGCCGAACTCGGCTTCGTGCGCAACGAGTCCGCCCGCCAGCTCCGCGCCGGCACGAGCCGCACCCTGGCATACGTGATGCTCGACGGCACCAACCCGTTCTTCCACGACGTCGCGCAGGGCATCGAGCTCGCCGCCGAGGACGCCGACCTGTCGCTGTTCATCTGCAACAGCAACAGCCGCTCCGCACGCGAGGCCGTCCACCTGGACCGCCTGCTCCAGCAGCGAGTCCAGGGCATCCTGATCACCCCCGTCGACCCGTCCGCCCCCCACCTCGACGACCTGATCCGGCGGGGCGTCCCGCTGGTGATCGTCGACCGCGTCCGCGGCGCCGACACCTGCTGCTCGGTAGCGGTCGACGACGTGCTGGGCGGCCGCATCGCAGTCGAGCACCTGGCCGAACAGGGCCACACGCGGGTGGCGGTCATCGGCGGTCCCGAGTCGATCGGTCAGGTCCACGAACGTCTGCAGGGCGCGCGCGAGCTCTGGGCGTCCCTGGGCCGCGACCCGGACGACCTGATCTACCTGCCGACCGAGGCGATGACTGTCGCCGAGGGCCGATCGGCCGGCGAACGGCTGGCCGGCCTCCCCGCGCGCCGCCGCCCGACCGCCGCGTTCTGCGCCAACGACCTACTGGCCCTGGGTCTGCTGCAACAGAGCATCGGCGCCGGTCTGCGCGTCCCCGAGGACCTGGCCATCGTCGGCTTCGACGACATCGAGTTCGCCGCCGCGGCCGCGGTGCCGCTGACCTCGGTGCGCCAGCCACGCCAGGAACTCGGCCGCGCCGCCGCCACCCTGGTCCTCGACGAGGCCACCAACCCCGAGCACCAGCACCAGCAGCTCTTGTTCACCCCCGAGTTGGTGGCCCGCGCCTCCACCGTCAACCGAGCCAAGTCCTTCTGATCCGGTCACTGCCCGACAAGATCAAATCCTGCGGCGAGCCGGTGGCGTCAGTGGTAAATCCAAGCGCGCCACCCGGTCCCGGCCGTTGGGGGCCGGCAGCGATACCGCCCGGGATGACCTGCGGATCAGGCTGGGCTCCCCCGGACTCCTAGCCGACCCACCCGCCCGGGGGTCGGCACGAGACTATGCCGTCGGGCCTGGGTGCGGTGAGTTATCCACCGGCGACGAGGGTCAGCCGAAGTAGCCGGAGTCCACGGTGTGGATGTTGAGCAGGTCGGCCAGGCGGGCGGTGACCGGGCGGGCCTCCAGATGCAGGCGGGCGATGTTCAGGCCGCTGTCGCCGATCACCGCGAGCAGGGCCAGTTCACCGATCGCATAGACCGCGAGGTAGCCGCCGTGGTTGCGGATCGTGACCTCCTGGAACGTGCCTTGCTGCAGCGCCGCCCCGCAGGTTCGGCTGATGCCGTGGGCGCCGGCGGCGAGCGCGGCGATGTCATGCGGCTCGGGGCCGGACACCGTGTCGTGCAGGATCAGGAGGCCGTCGACACCGGCGATGACGCAGCCGCGTACCCCGGTGACCTGATGGCGCAGCGCGGCCAGTTCGGCTCGGACAGCCTGGTAGGGATCGGAGGGTTGCACGTCGTTCTCCAGGGGTGGGGGAGCCGGATGTCAGAGGTGGCGGAGGACCACCAGTACGCGGTCCAGGATGGTGTCGTCGGTCGCGTACGGGCGGCCCAGCAGGCTGAGCAGGTCTGAACTCTCGTCGGTCTCGGGCAGGTCCCGCCGGTGCCGCCGAGGCAGGCCGGCGACCGCTGGGTCGACAGCCGCCGGGTCAACGACGGGTGGGCGGGATGGATCGGAGCGGGCCGTCAGCGCGCCGCTGAGGTCGAAGGTGCTGAGGGTCGGTGGGTGCCCGGGCGAACCGGGAACAACTTGCCCGGCGGACGCCCGGACCAGCGCCCCGAACTCGCGCCGAGCCATTGCCAGGTTGGCGCCGGCCCGGCGCAGCGTCAGGTGGGCGACGAGGGGCGCCTCGTCGTCGACCAGGCGTACCACGTGGAACGCGTCCGCGCTGGTGAGCAGGATGTCGCCGAGTTCGTCGGCGCCGTCGCCGCCCAGCAGCACCAGGCCGGCCGCCGCCGCGGCGAGGGTGACGGCGGCCGCGGCCTCCTGCTCGCTCGGCGCGGTCTCACCCGCCCACCACAGCACGCGCGGGCCGTCCGGGTCGAGCAGGGACACCGCGTGGGCGCCGGGAATGCCCAGCGCCGCCGTCAGCGGTGGCACGGACATCAGCTGAGGCCGGCGTCCAGCTGCTTCATGACGAGGCGGGACTGGGTCAGGATCATGCCCGCGTTCGCGGACTTGCGGGCGATCACGACCGCGGCGATGTCCTGGCTCGTGCTGCGCATGAAGACGTGCACGTACGAGTCGCTCTGGGCCAGAAACTCCTGGAAGTAGTGCCGATCCTCGAGTACCCCGTGCCGCGCCTTGAAGATGTCCTCGATCATCGTCACGTTGCGGCCTTGGAACAGGTCGAACGTGGCCGCGGCGATCAGGTCGAGCACCTCGTTGGGGTGGTCGTCGAGGGTGTCCGCGGCGAGCAGCATGCCGGTGGACATATCGACCAGGCCGGCGCCGACGCAGCCGGGCACCTGGGCGCGGAACTGGTGGACCGCCTCGGTGATCAGCTGCGAGGTGTTCCGGACGGTCTCGTCGACGGCCGTCATACGTCGAGCTCCGCCTCGATCTTGCGGAGCTGATGGCGGGCGAGGCCGAGGTTGGCGCGGTTCTTGTTCAGCGCCAGGTAGAGGAAGAACGCCTCGTTGCCGCGGCTCTGGAGCAGCCGGATCAGGTGGTACTGCGAGTCGAGGGTGATCAGCATGTCCTCGATGGTGTCGGCCAGGCCGAGCATCTCGAGGGTGCGCACCTTGGCGCGGATCACGTCGGTGTTGCCGGCCGCGGCGATGTTCATGTCCAGGTTCACGCCGCCACCGAGGACTCCCAGCGTCAAACCGCTGGTGTAGTCCACGAGGGCCACGCCGATGGCGCCCTCGATGGTCATGGCTTCCTTCAGTGAAGTTTCGATGTTCGCCACTTGCTCCTCCTTCTCGCGCGTCCGGACAGGTGTCGACGCCGTCGCGGACGGGCACGAGGAACGTTCACGTTCCTCAAATTGTCGGGCAACAGTGGCATGCGCCGGATTAGTTGAACACTGAAGAACGGGCGAATCGCCCCAGCTCAGGCCGAAGATCGTCAGGTCCTAACTGTTGACACGAGCAGGGTCGGCCGAACGGTAGAAAATGTGCCGATTCGTCTGATGGACAAGTGGTCCGGGCCGAACCGTGAACCGATGCGGGCGCAACGTTTCAGTGGTAGCGGGTTCTTGACCGGCGCCGCTACAGGGCCGTAATGTGTCGGCAACGTCTGAAACGTTTCATGCCCTCCCCCCACGGTGAAGGACACCATGACGAACCCCGCAGTGCGTGAGCTCCTGGAGCGCAGCAACAGGCTCGGCGCCGACGCGCGCAACACTAACTACGCCGGGGGCAACACCTCGGCCAAGGGCACCGGGACCGACCCGGTCACCGGCGAGCCGACCGACCTGGTGTGGGTCAAGGGCTCCGGTGGCGACCTCGGCACCCTGACCGACAAAGGCCTGGCCGTGCTCCGCCTCGACCGCCTGCGCGCCCTGACCGGCACCTACCCGGGCGTCGACCGCGAGGACGAGATGGTCGCCGCGTTCGACTACTGCCTGCACGGCCGGGGCGGGGCGGCGCCGTCGATCGACACCGCAATGCACGGACTGGTCGAGGTCGCGCACGTCGACCACCTGCACCCCGACTCCGGCATCGCGATCGCCACCGCGGCCGACGGGCCGGCGCTGACCAAGGAGATCTTCGGCGACCGGGTGCTGTGGGTGCCGTGGCGCCGTCCGGGCTTCCAGCTCGGTCTCGACATCGCCGCCGTGCAGCAGGCCAACCCGCAGGCGATCGGCGTGATCCTCGGCGGGCACGGCATCACCGCGTGGGGGGCGACCAGCGCGGAGTGCGAGCGCAACTCGCTCGAGATCATCAAGCTCGCGGCCGACTACCTCGCCGCGCACGGCCGTCCCGATCCCTTCGGCCGGGCAAAGCACACCTCGCTCGACGACAGCGACCGCAAAGCACGAGCCGCCGCCCTGTTCCCCGTTCTGCGCGGCCTGGCCTCCACCGACCGTACGCAGGTCGGGCACTTCACCGACAGCGACGTCGTGCTCGACTTCGTGAACAGTGCGCGCCTCGACGAGCTGGCCGCGAAGGGCACGAGCTGCCCCGACCACTTCCTGCGCACCAAGGTCAAGCCGATGGTGCTCGACACCGCGCCGGACGCCCCGTTCGACGAGGTCGTGGCCCGGGCCAAGGAGCTGCACGAGGCCTACCGCGCGGACTACCGCGGCTACTACGACCGGCACGCCACCGCCGACAGCCCGGCGATCCGCGGCGCCGACCCGGCCATCGTGCTGGTGCCCGGCGTCGGCATGTTCTCGTTCGGCGCGAACAAGCAGACCGCCCGCGTGGCCGGCGAGTTCTACGTCAACGCCATCAACGTGATGCGCGGCGCCGAGTCGGTGTCGAGCTACGCCCCGATCGACGAGGCCGAGAAGTTCCGCATCGAGTACTGGGCGCTCGAAGAGGCCAAGCTCCAGCGTCTGCCGAAGCCGAAGCCCTTGGCCACCCGCATCGCGTACGTGACCGGTGGCGGTTCGGGCATCGGCCGGGCCATCGCGCTGCGGCTCGCCGCCGAGGGTGCCTGCGTGATCGTCGCCGACCGCGACGTCGAGGCGGCCCGGGCGGTGGCCGCCGAGATCGGCGGGACGGACGCGGCGATCGCCGTGGCCGCCGACGTGACCAGCGCCGACGCCATCATCGCGGCACTGCGGGAATCGGTGCTGGCCTTCGGCGGGGTCGACCTGGTCGTCAACAACGCCGGTCTGTCCATCTCGAAGCCGCTGCTCGAGACCACCGAGCAGGACTGGGATCTGCAGCACGACGTGATGGCCAAGGGCTCGTTCCTGGTGTCGCGCGAGACCGCCCGCATCCTCGTCGCGCAGGGCCTGGGCGGCGACATCATCTACATCTCCAGCAAGAACTCGATCTTCGCGGGCCCCAACAACGTCGCGTACGGCGCCACCAAGGCCGACCAGGCTCACCAGGTGCGTCTGCTCGCCGCCGAGCTGGGCGCCCATGGCGTGCGGGTCAACGGCATCAACCCCGACGGCGTCGTCCGGGGCTCCGGCATCTTCGCCGCTGGCTGGGGCGCCCAGCGGGCCGCCGTCTACGGCGTGCCGGAGGAGAAGCTGGGCGAGTACTACGCGCAGCGCACCCTGCTCAAGCGCGAGGTGCTGCCCGAGCACGTGGCCAACGCGGTCTTCGCGCTGACCGGCGGCGACCTCACCCACACGACCGGCCTGCACATTCCGGTGGACGCCGGGGTGGCCGCGGCCTTCCTGAGGTGAGGAGCTTCGCCGCCGTCGACCTCGGCGCGTCCAGCGGGCGCGTCATCGTCGGCCGCCTCGACCAGGACCGCGTACAGATCGAGGAAACTCACCGGTTCGCCAACGAGCCGGTGCGCGCCGGCGGCACCCTGCACTGGGACATCCTCGGCCTCTACCGCGGCGTGCTCGAAGGGCTGAGCAAGGCCGGACCGGTCGAGAGCATCGGCATCGACTCGTGGGCGGTCGACTACGGCCTGCTCGACGTGTCGGGGGCGCTGCTCGGCAACCCCGTGCACTACCGCGACAGCCGCACGGACGACGTCCGGCTGACGATCGCCGACGAGAAGCTGTACGAGATCACCGGGCTTCAGCGGCTGCCGTTCAACACGATCTACCAGCTGGCGGCCGCCCAGGGCACGCCGCAGTTCGAGGTGGCGCAGCAGATGCTGCTCATCCCCGACCTGCTGGCGTACTGGCTGACCGGGGAGATCGGCGCGGAGTACACGAACGCGTCGACGACCGGGCTGCTCGACGTGCACACCCGGGACTGGTCGGCGCCGCTGGTCGCGGAGCTCGGACTACGGCCGTCGCTGCTGCCGCCGATCCGGCCGCCGGGCTCGGTGATCGGCGACTTCCGGGGTACCCGGGTGGTGGCCGTCGGGTCGCACGACACGGCCTCCGCCGTGGTGGGCGTGCCGGCCGAGGGCGACCACTTCGCGTACATCTCCTGTGGCACCTGGTCGTTGGTCGGTCTCGAACTGCCCGCGCCGGTGCTCGGGGCGCAGTCGCGGGCGGCCAACTTCACCAACGAGGGCGGGGTCGACGGCACGATCCGTTACCTGCGCAACGTGATGGGGCTCTGGCCGCTGCAGGAGTGCATGCGCGAGTGGGGTGCGCCCGACATCGCCGAACTGCTGCGCCGGGCCGCGGGGGAAAAGCCGTTCGCCGCCGTGGTCGACCTCGACGATCCGCTCTTCCTGCCGCCGGGTGACATGGCCCAGCGGGTGGCCAAGGCGGCGGGGCTGCCGGCCGACGCGAGCCCGGCCAAGCTGACCAGGTGCATCGTGGACAGCCTGGCGCTGGCGCACCGCACGGCGATCGAGCAGGCACAGGAGCTTTCCGGCCGGCACGTCGACGCGGTGCACATCGTGGGCGGGGGCGCGCGCAACGAGTTGCTCTGCCAGCTCACCGCGGACGCCTGTGGGCTGCCGGTGCTGGCCGGTCCGGTCGAGGCGACCGCGCTCGGCAATCTGCTGGTGCAGGCCCGGGCGGCTGGGGTGATCAGGGGAGACCTCGCGGCGCTGCGTACCGTTCTGCGGGACACTCGGCGGGTGGTGCGGTACGCCCCCACATCTCCGTCCGACCGCCCCGCCCACCCCTAACCAGACTGAAGTCTGAGTCCTTGGAGGCACAGTGCGCATAGCGTTGTTTGCCACCTGCCTGGCCGACACGA
>Ga0247781_1000142_pt1 | contig 20890 bp, 18 predicted proteins | sample UWRJL184509B5_FD_179922 | JGI IMG/M metagenome (GOLD analysis project Ga0247781, IMG submission 179922) | Plant litter microbial communities from Arlington Agricultural Research Station in Wisconsin, United States - UWRJ-L184-509B-5 | ecosystem: Environmental > Terrestrial > Plant litter >...
TTTCCTGCCTACTGGCAGTACCACCTCCAACAAGAACACCAACGCAACCACAACAGCCTCTACCAGGACCAATACGACCTAGCAGCCTGACCAAGATCCCGAAGCTCACTCAAGAAGAAACGCACCCTCACCAGGGTAAGCAAATGCTGCCACGCGGCCCGCTTGCGACGCAGCCGCAGATGGCGCCCACCCCGTCCGCGGCAGACTCCCACCGTTGGTGGCCCGGCCGGTCGGTCAGCAGGTTCGCCGGGCTGGATCCGAAGGTCGAAGGTCGGCTGAGCCGACCCATTCACACCGTTGGAATATCCGTACTGCCCCAGCACCCGTTTCCCCCTGCCCACCAGGGGCGGCGATCAGGGAACTGCCAGGTTGGGGTGGATAGCATCCGCGGATGGGAACCCCGCAGCGTGCGCTGCCGTCCGGTCTCGCCACCGCCCTGGTCTTCGGCGCCAGCGGGGCGGTTCTCGTCCTCGAGATCGTCGCGCTGCGTCTGGTCGGGCCCTATGTGGGGGTGACCCTCCAGGTCAGCAGCTCGGTCATCGGCATCTCGCTGGCCGCCATCGCCTACGGCACGTGGCTCGGTGGCCGGCTGGCTGACCGTTTCGACCCGCGCGCGCTGCTTGCCCCCGCGCTGCTGCTCGGAGCGATCGGCACGGCCGTGACGCTGCCGCTGGTGCGCTTCGGCGGCGAGGTGCTCCGGGGCGGGGCTGCCCCCGCCGTGCTGCTGCTGGCCGCGCTGGCCGTCTTCCTGCCCGCCTTCCTGCTCTCGGCGATCAGCCCGATGGTGGTGAAACTCCAGCTCAGCGACCTGGAGCGGACGGGTTCGGTGGTCGGGCGCCTGTCCAGCATCGGTACCCTGGGCGCGATCACAGCGACGCTGGCCACCGGGTTCATCTTCGTGGCGGCAGTGCCGTCGAGCTGGATCCTCATCTCGCTGTCCGTGCTGCTCGCGGTGGCGGGCATCGCGCTCGGCTGGTGGCTGCGGCGGGCCGGGGGAGCGGCCGCCCAGTTGCCGGGCAAGCCACGTACGAGGGTGGTGCTCGCGACGGTCGGTCTGGTCGGGGCCGGGCTGGGTGTGGCCTCGCCGAACCCTTGCGACGTCGAGACGGCCTACCACTGCGCGCGGGTGCGGGACGATCCGTCCGAGCCCGGCGGCCGGGAGCTGATCCTCAACTCGGCGCGGCACTCCTATGTAGATCTCGATAACCCGCGAAACCTCGAGTTCGCGTACATCCAGTGGATCGGCGCCGTGGCCGACACGCTGCCGTCCGGCCCGGTCGACGCGCTGCACCTGGGCGGCGGCGGCTTCACCGTGCCCGATTATGTGCGAGCCACCCGCCCCGGGAGCGACCAGTTGGTGATCGAGCTCGACGGCGGCCTGATCGACCTCGACCGCGAGAAGCTCGGGCTCGAGACAGGCCAAGACCTGCGGGTACGGGTCGGGGACGCCCGCGTGGGCGTGGCCGACCAGCCCGCCGCGTCGTACGACTTCGTGGTGGGCGACGCGTTCGGCCACCTGACTGTGCCGTGGCACCTGGCCACGAAGGAGATGGCCGCCGACATAGCGCGCGTGCTGCGCCCCGGCGGCGTCTACGTCCAGAACGTGATCGATTACCCGCCGGACCGCTTCATCCGAGCCGAACTGGCCACGGTGGCGGCGGCCTTCCCCTACGTGGCCGTGATCAGCAGCGACGAGGCCCTGGCGGGCGAGACGGGGGCCAACTTCGTCATCATGGCATCGGCCGCCCCGCTGCCCGAGTCCGAGGTGCGCCGGCGCCTGGCCAAGGTGGCCGACCCGGCCACCATGCTCACCGGCAAGCCCCTGGCCGGCTTCATCGACAACGCCCGGACCCTGACCGACGACTATGCCCCGGTCGACCAACTCCTGGCCGGCTGACTCAATTCCCTGGTCACAGGGCCAGCGACAAGCCAGGGGGCCGGAGGATCGGCGTCGCCGTCGCCGGCGGGGGTGTGGAGCCGATTCGCTTCTGCGGGGTGCCGTTCTTGCGTGACGACCGGTCGCGCCTCGTCTCGTCGCCATTCATCTTGTCGCCATTCGTCTCGCTGACCTCGGCGGTCTCGGTCCGCGGCGCGCGGTTGCGGCTGCTGCGGCCCCGGTCGTCCTGGCGACTGGCCGGCGTGACGGCCAGCACCTCGGCGCGGCACTCCACATCGTCGACGACGAAGGCCAGCGGCAACGGGTTGTCACCGCTGTATTTACCACGCAAAGTGAAGGACCTCAGGGCACCGTTACCCTTCGCGATCACCTCGCGGCCCTTCTGCGTGATCGCCGGTGAGGTGCCCGTCAGCTTTTGGGTGCCGGGATAAGAGAACCGCACCCGCCACGGACCCCGGGCAAGATCTTCGGTCGTGGTCACGGTCAGCTGGGCCTCATAGTCCCGCCCGGAATCACGCCGCAACTGATAGCGCACCGCACACCGCGAATCGTCGCTCGGCGGACCGGCGGCCACCACTCCGGCCCCCGCGGCCTGGGCCTCCCGCACGTCCGGAACGTCCCGGCTGGTGGCCCAGCTGATGCCGGCCGTCGCCACCACAGCCAGGGTCATCACCGTGGCTGGGACGCGGTGCCGGCCGCGCGGAAACCCGAACGCGTCTCCGGTCAGCAGACCGCCGCCCACCCGGCCGCCCGCGAACAGGCCACCGCCGAGGGGCCGCGCCGCACCCAACCGCAGTGCCGCTCCGATGCGTAGCCCCGCGCGCAAGCGCAGCACCCGAGCGGCCGGACGCGGTCCCGGAACCCCGCCCGGCAGGCCCAGGTAGCGGAGCGCCCAGCGCACCAACCCGGCCCGGCGCCGTGGGACGACTGCCGGTGGAGCCGCGGTGCCCCGGCGCGGTCTCCGGCGCGTCGTCGGCCCGCTCGACGACCGGCGGGATGATCGGCTGAACCCCGACGGTGGCCGCCAGGCCGCGAGCTACCTCGGCCGAGCTGGGACGGTCCGCCGGGTTCTTCGTCAGGCAGCGCAGGCAGAGCTCGGCGACCTCCGGCGGCAGACCCGCGATCGCGGGCAACGGATTCGGATCGGCGTACAGATGAGCGCGGAGCGCCTCGGTGGTGTTCTCGGCCGGCCAGGGGTGGCGGCCGGACAGGGAGCGGTAAAGCAGCAGCCCGAGTGCGTAGACGTCGGTCGCCGCCGAGACCTGCGAGCCGCCGAGCCGCTCCGGCGCGAGGTAGGCCGGCGTGCCGAGCAGGCTGCCGTCCGGCGCGGCGTCGCGCTGGCCGACGATCGCCGAGATCCCGAAGTCGACGACCTTGGCGCCGGCGCCCGTCAGCATCACGTTCACCGGGGTGATGTCCCGGTGCACCACCCCATGGGCGTGCGCCGTGGCCAGTGCGGAGGCGACTTCGACGGACATGGTGACCGCGTCCCGCCAGGGCATCGGCCCCTGCCGCGCGATCCGGGCGGAGACCGACTCGCCGTCGTTCAGCTCCATCACGACGTACGGAACCGTCAGTCGCTTGTCGAGTGGTGACTCACCGAAGTCGAAGATGCCCGTGATGTGCGGATGGCAGAGTCGCGCGGCGGCGAGCGCCTCCTGCCGCAGCCGATCGCGGAACGCCTGGTCCCCGGCGAGCTGCGGGGAGAGCACCTTGACGGCGACGGACCGCCCGAGCGTCTCGTCGTAGGCCCGCCACACCTCGGACATGCCACCCGTGCCCAGCTTGTCGACGAGCCGATAGCGCCCGGCCACCCGAAGCGAGCCAAGCTGACCGTTTCGCTCCGTCCGCCCCATGTGCCGATTGTGACCCGAGGGACGGGTCGCCCGATGCCGTCCGCCGAAACCCGTACCGCTCGTGTCCGATTGCCGGGTTCGATTACCGCGGCTCGGTTGCCGGTGACGGACTTTGCCGGGGTCGGTGGACAAAGGCACCGGCTGTGGATAACTCAAGTTCTGTCGGACCAGGCTGATAGACATGCCGGGTGACCGACACGACGCGAGCGACAGCCACCCCAACCGAGCGAGCCACTCCCGCCGAGCGCGCCGCCGTGCGTGAGCGGGCCGAGGCGGTGCTGCGCCGGCTCGCCGGGGAGCGCGCGGTGCTCCGCGAGGACCAGTGGCGGGCGATCGAGGCGCTCACCGTCGACCGCCGCCGGGTGCTGTGCGTGCAACGCACCGGGTGGGGCAAATCCGCGGTCTACTTCGTCGCCACCGCCCTGCTCCGCGCGGGCGTCCTTGTTCCTGGCGGCAGCGGCGAGCCGGCCGGGCCGACCGTCATCGTGTCCCCGCTGCTCGCCCTCATGCGCAACCAGGTCGACGCGGCCGCCCGCGCCGGCATCCGGGCCCGCACGATCAACTCCGCCAATCTCGACGAGTGGGCCGAGATCGAGGAGGAGATCCGGGCCGGCGAGGTCGACGTCCTGCTGATCAGTCCCGAGCGGCTGAACAACCCCGATTTCCGCGACAACGTGCTGCCCGGTCTCGCCGCCGAGACCGGCCTGCTCGTCGTCGACGAGGCACATTGCGTCTCCGACTGGGGTCACGACTTCCGCCCCGACTATCGCCGCCTGCGCACCTTCCTGGCCGGGCTCGGCGGCCGCACGCCCGTGCTGGCCACCACTGCGACGGCCAACGCCCGGGTGACCGCCGACGTCGCCGACCAGCTGGGCGACGCGCTGGTGCTGCGCGGTCCGCTCGACCGTGATTCGCTGCGGCTCGCCGTGCTCGACCTGCCCAAGCCGGCGCACCGCTTGGCCTGGCTGGCCGACCATCTCGACCGGCTGCCCGGCTCCGGCATCATTTACACACTCACCGTCGCCGGCGCCACCGAGACCGCCGACTTCCTGCGCTCGCGCGGCTTCGCCGTGGCCTCCTACACCGGCCAGGTCGACGATGCCGAGCGCCGCGCCGCCGAGCACGACCTGCTCGACAACAAGATCAAGGCGCTGGTGGCGACCTCGGCGCTCGGCATGGGCTTCGACAAGCCCGACCTCGGCTTCGTCGTGCACCTGGGCGCACCGCCCTCCCCGATCGCCTATTACCAGCAGGTCGGCCGGGCCGGCCGGGCCGTCGAGCACGCCGAGGTCGTCCTCCTTCCCGGCGCCGAGGACGCGGCGATCTGGCGCTACTTCGCCTCGCTGGCCTTCCCACCGGAAGACCAGGTGCGTTCCGTGTTGGCCAACCTGTGGCCCGACCGCCCGACCTCCACCCAGGCCCTCGAGCCGCTGGTCGACCTGCGCCGCAACCGGCTCGAAATGATGCTCAAGGTGCTCGACGTGGACGGTGCCGTCCGCCGGGCCCGCGGTGGCTGGCTGGCTACCGGGGAACCGTGGACCTATGACGCCGCCCGGCTTCGTCGGGTCGCCGAGGCCCGCGCCGAGGAACAGCGGACCATGATCGAATATGCGTCCACCGACGCCTGCCGCATGGAGTTCCTCCGCCGCTGCCTCGACGATCCGGAAGCAGTGCCGTGCGGGCGATGCGACAACTGCGCCGAGCCACAGTTCGACGCCGAGGTGTCCGCCGCCTCGATCGCCGCTGCCGACGCGTTCCTGGGCCATCCGGGTGTCGTCATCGCGCCCAAGAAGATGTGGCCGACCGGCTTGGCCGCCGTCGGCGTCGGGCTCAAGGGCAAGATCGCTGCGGGCGAGCAGATCGAGTCCGGGCGGGCTGTCGGTCGGCTCTCTGACCTGGGCTGGGGCGGTCGTCTGCGCGGCCTCGTGGGTTCCGGGTCGCCCGATGCGCCGATCCCCGACGACCTCGCCGCCGCGGTGGTCGAGATCCTGAAGGACTGGGCGCACGGCGACGACGCCTGGCCGCAGCGCCCGGCAGCGGTGGTCGCGGTCGCGTCGAGCCGCCACCCTGAGCTGATCAGCTCGCTGGCCGGTCACATCGCCAAGATCGGCCGATTGCCGCTGCTCGGGGTCATCGAGGCGGCCTCGCCCCCCGAGTCCGACGCGCGGGGTAACAGCGCTCAGCGGGTTCGGGTGCTGCACGACGCGTTCACGGTTCCGCCCGAGGTCGCCGCCGAGCTTCCTGGCTTGTCCGGCCCGGTGCTTCTCATCGACGACCTGGTCGACTCCGGCTGGACGATGACGCTGGCCGGTCGCGCCCTGCGCCGGGCGGGCGCGGGGGCGGTGCTGCCGTTGGCGTTGGCCGTGGCCGGCTGAGCGACCGAAGCGGCGAGGCCCGCTGGGGCTCATACGGGTAGGGGGTATGCTGGCGTCATGTCCGACGAGTCGACACCGCAGCACGGTCCGCATGGTTATTCGGGGGACAAGGCCGCTCTGCTGGGGCGCCTCCGCCGCGTCGAGGGGCAGATTCGCGGCCTCCAGCGCATGGTCGACGAGGACACCTACTGCATCGACGTTCTGACCCAGATCGCGGCGGCCAAGAGTGCTCTCCAGGCGGTGGCTGTCGGGCTGCTCGAGGACCATCTGGCCCACTGCGTCGTCGACGCGGCGCGGGCCGGCGACCCGACCGTCAAGGTCAAAGAGGCGTCGGACGCGATCGCCCGCCTGATCCGCTCCTGACGCGGCCACTCTCGCACGATCGAAAGGCTCTGACATGTCTGTGACCAGCACCTACACCGTGACCGGCATGACCTGCGGACATTGCGTCCAGGCGGTGAGCGGGGAACTGTCCACCCTGCCGGGAGTGGCGGACGTACAGGTCGATCTCGCCTCCGGTGCCGTCACCGTGACCAGCGACGCCCCGCTCGCCGACGACGCCGTGCGGGCAGCTGTGGACGAGGCCGGCTACGAGCTCGCGAATGCCTGACCACCCACCCGGCGCCGACCACGGTTCCCGGGCCGGCACCACTGAACCGCCAGCCGACGTGGCATCCGGGGTGGGCATCGGCGCCGAGACTCCGGTGGGGGAACGGGCCGGGTTTCGCCTCGCTGCTTTCGGGGCGGTGCTGATCGTGGTGCTGTTCGCGGGGTACGGGCTGGGGCGGCTCAACAACTCGACGGCCGCGGCCACCGTGCCGCCCGCGGTGGGGACACCGAGTGGAGCGGCCCTGCCGGGCATGACGATGGACGAGAGCCAGCCACACGCGCACGGCTCCGACGGCACGGTCACCCAGCCCGGCGCCGCGATGCCGATCGGCGCGGCCGTCGGTGGGCTGTCGCTCAGCTCCGACGGGCTGGCGCTGGTTCCCGAGGGCACGAGCTTCGCGGCGGGCCGAACGCAACGGCTCAGCTTCCGCATCGCCGGGGCGGGCGGGGCGCCGGTCACGACGTACGCGATCGTGCATGACAAGCCCCTGCACCTGATCGTCGTGCGGCGGGATCTGACCGGGTTCCAGCACCTGCACCCGACCATGTCGGCCGACGGCACCTGGGGGATCGGCCTCACGCTGGCCGAGCCCGGGAGCTACCGGATGATCACCGACTTCACCGCGATCGTCGGCGGCCGGCAGGTCGCCACCACGCTGGGCGGCGATCTGACGGTGGCCGGCGACTACGCGCCGCGGGCGTTGCCGGCTCCGGCGCGCACCGACAGCCCCGACGGCTTCACCGTCTCCTATGCCGGCACGCCGAACGCTCAGTCGACGCAGCCCCTGCTGATGAGCGTCACCGGCGCCGACGGCCGGAGCGCGACGCTGGATCCCTACTTGGGCACGTTCGGCCACCTCGTCGTCATGCGCGAGGGTGATCTGGCCTACGTGCACGTGCACCCCGAGCCTGCCCTCGTCGACGGCCAGGTGAAGTTCTGGCTGACCGCCCCGAGCAGCGGCAGCTACCGCATGTTCTTCGACTTCCAGGTGGCCGGCCAGGTCCACACCGCCGCGTGGACCCTCAAGATCGGCTGAGAGTCAGAGGAGCATCTTCTCCAGGGCCGGGGTCACCCCCCACTCGGCGGTCAGGGCCTCGTACTCGGCCTGCTGAGCCTCGGTGGGCGGCGTGGAGGTGCGGCGGGCCCGCAGGAGCAGGTTGCGCGGCGTGTGGGCCGAGTCGATGAACTCGACGACCTCGACCTTGTAGCCGTTCAAGCGCAGGAGCGCCGCCCGCAGCGAGTCGGTCAGCACGTCGGCGAAGCGCTCGCGCATGATCGCGTGGCGGGTCAGCTCGCCGAACGGGGCGGGGGCGGGGCGTCCCTTGAGCTGGGCGGCGATGTCGTGGTGGCAGCACGGCGCGGCCAGCACCCACTGCGCCTTCCAGTCCACGGCCCGGGCCAGCGCCTGGTCCGTCGCGGTGTCGCACGCGTGCAGGGCCAGCACCAGGTCGGGTTCGAACGGCAGTGACGCGTCCTCGATCGTGCCCGCCACGAAAGTCACCTCCTCGGCGCAGCCCAGCGAGGTGGCCACGGCGGTGTTGCGTACCCGCTGGTCCTCCCGGACGTCGACCCCCACGACCTGGACCGCGCCGCCCCGCCCGGCCAGGTATCGGTAGGCCGCGAAGGTCAGATAGGCGTTCCCACAGCCCAGGTCGACCACCCGCAACGGCGACGGCAGCTCGTCCGGCAGCGTCGCCGCGAGGGCCCGCAGGAACGCGTCGATCTGGCGCCGCTTCGCCGCGTTGCCGCCGATCACCTCGAAGAGCGGATCGCCCGGATCGAGCAGCCACTGCTTCTGGCGGTCGTGGGACGCGGCCGCCGGCGTCGCTGTAGCGGCCGCGGCCCGGTGCAGCTGGGCGTCGCCCTTCTTGGTCACGCGCAGTTGCAGGGTCACCGAGTCGGTCTCGACGTGCCAGTTCCCGAAGGGCTCGGCCAGCAACCCGTCGATCACCGACTCGGCCTCGGCACCGGGGGTGACGTTGCGGGTGAACGGCCGGGCGCCGTCGTCGGTCACGATCTGCAGGCGCGGGCCGACCTTCAGCGTCACCGGGCGTACCTCGGCTCTGGTCACCGATGGGGTGAACCCGCGGCGGCGACCGGCCGCGACGGCACGGGTCAATCCGGGCGCGAGCAGCATTTCGCGAAGCTCGGCAAGGGCGTCGGTGAGCGGTTGTGGCATGCATCCATTCTGCCGCGTGCTTCGCGGTAACGATCGCGGCGTAAGATCCCGGCGCCTACGCCCTGCAAAGTGGTGAATAGATCTATAAGTAGGCTGACGGGCCGGGAAGCGAGGTGCTTTGCCGATGTCGTTGATGGTCGACCCGCCGGGAGCTGATCGGCTCTCCGCTCGGGTGCGGCGAAACACAGTTGGGGCGCACGACGAGGCTCGGCGCAGTGGCTTCCTCGACGAGCTCGCCACCGGCCGGCTGCCCTGGGAGGCCTACGCCGACCTGACCGCGCAGCACTGGTTCATCTACGAGGCGCTCGAGTCGGCCGCCACCACGATGGCCGACGACCCGGTGGTCGCCACGTTCCTCTTCCCGGAACTGCGCCGGCTCCCGTCGCTCGAGGCCGACCTGGGATTTCTGTACGGGCCGCGGTGGGCCGACCACCTTTTCGCGCTGCCCGCCACCACCGTCTATTGCACGCGTCTGCGCGACGTCGCCCACCGCGCGGCTACCGGTTTCGTCGCACATCAGTACACGCGTTACATCGGCGACCTTTCCGGCGGACAATACCTCGGCCCGGCGATCGCCCGGTCCTACGGTCTGCCGCCCACCGACGGTCACCGCTTCTTCGTCTTCGCCGGTGTCGACCCGCCGTCGTTCAAGGACCACTACCGCAGCCTGCTCGACGCCGTACCCTGGTCACGCGTCGAGCAGAACGAGTTCATCGGCGAGGTCGACGAGGCATACCGGCTGAATATCGGGGTGCTCGGCGAGCTGCAGAGCCGCTGGGGCTGAGAGACCAGGAGATCTTCGTGACCGAGCCGTTCCCGCCCGAGGTGGTCGACCAGATCGCCCGGCACATGAACGACGACCACGCCGCCGACAATGTGCTGATCGTGCGCGCGCTCGGCGGCATACCGACGGCGACCGCGGCCCGCGTGTCCGGACTGGACGCCGACGCGTTGGAGTTCAAGGCAGTCGTCGGCGGCATCGAGGTGCCGGTGCGGGTCCCGTTCTCCGAGCGGCTCACCGAGCGCCGCCAGGTGCGCGCCGAAACCGTCCGCATGTATCACGACGCCTGCGCCGCACTGAATCTCGAGCCGGGCCACTAGCGATCTCGAGCCGGGCCACCAGCGATCTCGAGCCGGGCCACCAGCGATCTCGAGCCGGGCCACCAGCGATCTCGAGCCGGGCCACCAGCGCGAAAAGCCCCTCGGGCAGGGCCAAGGGGCTTCAGCGTTCGCGATCTGGTCAGGCGGTCGTGCCGACGCCGGCTTCCGATCCGCCGGTCATCTCGGTGGCGGGCGCCTCGGTCGAAGCGGAGCCCGACCCGCCGGCGCCCCGGTTGCCACGGCCGCCGCGCCGGCGACGGCGGCGCGGACCATCGTCCGAGGTCTCGTCATCGACTGCGGCGGGGGACTCGTCGGAAACGGCGTCGCCCTCGGAGAAGACCGGGGTGGCGACACGACGGCGACTCCGCGTCCGGGTGGCACCGGCCGGCCGCTCCGCCGCGCTGTCGGCGTTGGTCACCGCGTCGGACGGCGCGTCGGTCACCGCGACCTCGGCGCCCTCGGCAACCGGGGCCTCGTCGACCTGGCGCCGGCGCCGCTGCCGCTTGGGCCGCTCGCCCGCCTCGGTGTCGGTGTTGCCGGCCGGGCCGCTGTCGGAACTGCTGCTCGAACCGCTCGAGCCGCCTCGGGGAGGCCGCCCACCGCGCCCGCGCGGGGCGGTCTCCCGGCGACGACGGCCGCCGCCGAGGTCTTCCTCGATCTCGGCGGACAGCCCGACTCGGCTGCGCTCGGCGGTCGGCAGCGTGCCCGACACGTCGGTGGGGATGTCCAGGTCGCTGTAGAGCGCCGGGCTCGTGTGGTAGGTCTCCGGGGGCTGCGGCATGCTCAGGCCCATCGACTTGTCGATGAGGACCCAGCGCGGCATGTCCTCCCAGTCGACGAAGGTCACCGCGACGCCGGTCGCGCCGGCCCGGCCGGTGCGGCCGATGCGGTGCGTGTATGTCTCGGGGTCTTCCGGGCAGTCGTAGTTGATCACGTGGGTGACGCCGGAGACGTCCAGCCCGCGGGCCGCGACGTCGGTGGCGACGAGCACGTCGATCTTGCCGCTGCGGAACGCGCGCAGGGCCCGCTCGCGGGCGCCCTGGCCGAGGTCGCCGTGCACGGCTGCGACAGCGAAGCCGCGGAAGTCGAGGTCCTCAGCGAGCCGGTCGGCGGCCCGCTTCGTCCGCGTGAAGATCATCGTGAGGCCGCGGTCGCGGGCCTGCAGGATGCGCGCCACCATCTCGACCTTGTTGAGCGGGTGGGTGCGGTAGACGACCTGCTTGGTGAGGGGCGACGGGCCGCTGTCGGCGGTGTGGCCGGCGTGGATCGTCACCGGGTGACGCAGGAAGCGGCGGGACAGAGCAACGATCGGGTCGGGCATGGTCGCCGAGAAGAGCATCGTCTGCCGCTCCGCCGGGATCATCGCCAGGATCTTCTCGACGTCCTCCAGGAAGCCCAGGTCGAGCATCCGGTCGGCCTCGTCGAGCACCAGGGTGTGGACCGAGTCGAGCTTGAGCTGCTTCTGCTTGGCCAGGTCGAGCAGGCGGCCGGGCGTGCCGACCAGGATCTCGACGCCCTTCTTCAAGACGTCGACCTGCGGCTCGTACGCCACTCCGCCGTAGATCGGCAGCACTCGAATGCCGCGGGTGCTGCCCGCGGCGGCCAGGTCGCGGGCGACCTGAAGGCCCAACTCGCGGGTGGGGACGACGATCAGGGCCTGCGGCCGGCCGTCGGCGCCCTCGGAGGGTGCGGTCACGCGCTCAAGCATGGGTAGGCCGAAGCCGAGGGTCTTGCCGGTGCCGGTGGGCGCCTGGCCGATCAGGTCGGTGCCGCGCATGGCGATCGGCAGCGCGTACTCCTGGATGGCGAAGGCGTGCGTGATGCCGGCCTTGGCCAGCGCTTCGACGGTCTCGGCCCGGACACCCAGCTCGGCAAAGGTGGGGCTGTCGGGGCGGACCGGTGCGCGGTTGGTTACTGGTACCAGAGCGGGTTCGTTGATCTCGATGTCGGTCATGAAGTTTTACGGGTGCCTCTCGTGGTGCGCCCGTCGGAAGCTGGGGCGCGGTCTGGATAGGGCGCGGGCCACACGCTGGAGAGCGGGCCGCACGCGCGGTCGCCGCGGCGATCGGAAGAGATCGACGTCGACGGCGACAAAGCCATCCTACCCGACGGGACGATTGTGCACCTCAGAGCTAACTTCTGCGCCGGAAGCACGTGGCGGGTGCCCCCGCGCACGGGGGCACCCTCCACGTGTGGAGAACTGACTCAGCGCGTGGTGAAGCCGAACGGGCGCGTGTTCGAGTCGGCGATCTCCACATAAGCCACCTTGGCGATCGGGATGATCACCTTGCGGCCCTTCTCATCCATGAGCGACAGCACGCTGTCCTTCGCCATCGCCTCGGTCACGGCCTGCTCGACCTCCGCCGGGGTCTGCGCGCTCTCGAGCACCAGCTCACGGGGCGTGTGCTGCACGCCGATCTTGACCTCCACGGGGCCCTCCCTTATCGCGGGTCTTACCGCGTGCCAGGTTATCCGATTTCGACGGGCGTTCCGCCGGATGCGCCGCCCTGAAGGGGGAAGCTGGCGATTCCGCGCCAGATAAGTGCTGCTACGAGCGCTTCTGCTTCAGCTTTGGGCGTACGGCGGCCGTTGGCCAACCAGTACTGCGCCGACTGCCCGGCCGCCCCCACGAGGCCCGATGCGAGCAGTTGGGCGGCGTCGGGGGAGAGGTTGGTGTCCGAGATGATCGTGTCGGTCACGGCGGCGATGCTACCCTGCTCGACCCGTTCGACGCGCTGGCGCACCTGGGGGTCGTTGCGCAGGTCGCTCTCGAAGACGAGCCGGAATGCCTCGCTCTCGTGGTCCATGAAGTCGAAGTACGCCCGGACGGCGCCCTTGACCCGCTCCTTGTTGTCGGAGGTGGCCAGCATGGCGTCGCGGACCTTCGCGATGATCGAGTCGCAGTGCGTGTCGAGCAGGGCCAGGTAGAGCTCCAACTTGCCGGGGAAGTGCTGGTAGAGCACGGGCTTGGAGACCCCGGCGCGCTCGGCGATGTCGTCCATCGCGGCGGCGTGGTAGCCGTGCGCGACGAAGACCTGCTGGGCCGCCGCAAGCAGCTGCTTGCGGCGTGCGGAGCGAGGCAGACGGGTGGGTCGGGCCGTCTGAGCTCCACCGGACGCAGCGGTCATGTGTCTCGAACCTCCAGGGGTCGGTCCCCGTTCGCAGGCGCGGATTGCCCGGATCGGCGCGTGTTGTCGCCGGTGGGTAATTGTCGCGACGCTGCAACTTATCGCCACTGCGAGCACACGGTAGCCTCAGCGGGGGCGAGCGAGGAGCACGCGGTGGATGAAACTGGGCATTCCGGAGACGCCGGAGCCGCTGGCAGCGGCAACGGCTCCGAGTCGCGTGAGCGCACTCGGGTGAACGGCTGGGCTACTTCAGATAGTCCCTGGTCGTTCACGGGCTCCGGGACCGAGTCGGACAGTGAGGTGCCAGCCTGGCGCAGGCCGGGCACGGAGGCGCGCTCGTTTCCGCGTAATCCGGCATTTCCGTCATCGGCGGTTCCTGTCTCGGCTCAGCCCTCTTCGAGTATCCCGGTTCCCTCCCCAGCTCCCCCACCGCCCGGCTTCGTCGATGCCCCGCAGCCGGGTGAAATTCCCTCGTCCGTGGAGTCCGCGGCGAGCGGTTCGCGCTGGGACAGGTCGCGCTTCTCCGAGCTGCTGAGCCCGATCGCCACCGCGAACGAGCCTGCGAAGGCCCCGCGCGAGCCCGGCCTGAGCACGGGCGAACGCCGCGAGCCCGGCACGGGCAGCGGACACCTGGTGCCCGGCCGTCCCGGTCCGATGCGCGCCTATGACGTCCCGACCCCGAGCAGCGCCCCGCCCTTTCCGTATGAGGGCGATCTCGACGAGCCGCAGGAACCGGCACCGCCAGCCGTCCAGCAGCGCACCGCCGTCCCGCTGGTGCGTCCCGCGACCCCCGGCGGCCGCCGGACCGACTGGGGCACGGCCGAGCACGTCACGGCCGAGCCGCCCCGCCACGCGCTGAGCGGCGGCACCCCGGTCCAGGGCGTTCCGCGGGTCGCTTCCGACGAACTCGGCCCCACCCGGCCGGCCTACGACCCGTCCAGCTTCCCGCGCCGCCTCTCCTACGAGCCGCCGCCGACGTCCTATACGCCCCAGAGCCCGTACGAGTCCCAGAGTCAGTACGAGTCCCAGAGCCCCTACGAGTCCCAGAGCCCCTACGAGCCGCAGAGTCCGTACGAGCCGCAGAGCCCCTACGAGTCCCAGAGTCAGTACGAGCCGCAGAAGCCCTACGAGTCCCAGAAGCCGTACGAGGTGCCGAAGGCTTACGAACCACAGGCGTACGAGCCCCGGCCCGAGCCCACCCCGTATTCCGGCTTCGGCGAGACCACCGCACGTCTCGAGCCCCCGGGCGAGCCGAACCCCCGCGGCCTGCCCCAGCGCGTCCCCGCCCAGCCCGACGTGCCCAGGGGCGTCTCGGAGACGCCCCTGGTGGAGGCCACCGCTGAGACGCCCGCCCTGGCCCGCATCGCCACCCACCTGCGCCGCGGCGACCTGCTGGCGGCCCAGGAGCGGCAGGAAGGTTTCGACGTGCAGGCGATCCTGGCCGCGGTGCGCGGGGTCGACGGAGTCCGGGACGCCTCGTTGCGCTCGACCCCGACCGGTGCCCACAGCCTTCGGCTCGATCTTGCCGAGGGCGCCGACCCCGCCGAGGTGAGCCGTCGGGTGGCCCGCCTGCTGCAAGACCGGATGGGCCTCGACGCGGCCATGCCCGGTGAGGTGCCCGCGCCGCCGGCCGAGGCCGCGCCCGTCACTCCGGTGTCTCCGTCGGCACTCGTGCCCCGCAGCCGTCCACCCTCCGAGCCCACCTCGGTGCCCACCTCGGTGCCTCCGGTCTCGGCCCCGCCCGTTCCGCCGGCGACGCCATCCGTGTCCCCGCTGGCCGATCGCTTCGCCTCCATGCGGGAGCGCTACGCCGCCGAGCGGGAGCGTGAACGCGAGACCGGCGAGCGCGAGACGCAAGAGCGCGGGGCGCAGGAGCAGGAGACCCACGAACGCGAGGTCCGCGAACACGAGGTCCGGGAACGCGAGGTCCGCGAACGCGAGGCTCGGAAACGCGAGGCGCAGGAGCGTGCGGCGCGCGAGGCTCAGCAACGCGAGGTCCGGGAACGCGAGGCGCAGGAACGGGAGACTCGGGAGCGCGAGACTCGGGAGCGCGAGACTCGGGAGCGCGAGACCCGGGAACAGGAAGCCCGCGACCGTCACGCCGCCGCGTCCCGGCTCGTCCCCGAGGTCGAGGCGGCGGCCGAGGTCGTCCCGACCAGCGCCGACTCCAGCCCGCCGCGCCCGCTCTACCCCGGCGAGGTCCCCGGCCCCCGCGTCGTCATCGAGAACGTGCACGTCAACACCTTCGGCTCGGATGCCACGGTGGAGGTCAGGCTCGGCGTCGGCGCTCGTACCGCGTCCGGTCTGGCCAGCGGCCCCGCCGTCGACGGCTATCTGCTGCGACTCTGCGCGATGGCGACGGCCGGGGCGGTCGACGAGCTGCTGGCCGACTCCGAGCACCCGGAAGGCTCCGAGCACCCGGAAGGCCCGGTCCGCTGCTTCGTCGAGCACGCCGCCGCTGTGCCGTTCGGCGCCGCCCAGGTCGCCGTGGTCGTGCTGCTGCTCTCGTGGGGCGGCTGGGTCGAGCAACTGGCCGGTTCGGCCGTGGTGACCAGCGACGACCGGCACGCGATGGTGCGGGCGACGCTGGCGGCCGTCAACCGCCGACTTGAGGCACTCTTGTCGAGTTGACATCGTCCCCGCGCCTAAGGCCGGGGTCTCGACGGAGGTGACCGATGAAGGGCGCCATCCTGGCCCCCGACGGCTCGCTGCCGGAGGGCGAAGCACCAGCACCGTGGCCGGCCCGGCGGGTCACCGTCGGCGGGGCGATGCTGCACGTCCGCGACACCCCGGCGACCCGCCCCGACGCGGAGCCCGCCGTCTACGTCCACGGGCTCGGCGGGTCGTCGCAGAACTTCACCGACTTCGCCGGGCTGCTCACCGACCGGTTCGCCGCGCGCGCCGTCGACCTGCCCGGTTTCGGCTACAGCGACCCCAGCCCGCGCTACTCGATCCCGGCGTTCGCCGCGACGCTGATCGGCTATCTGGCGCACGACGGGCGTGGCCCGGTCCACCTGGTCGGCAACTCGCTGGGCGGCTCGATCGCGGTGCGGGTCGCCGCCCTGCGCCCCGATCTCATCCGGACGCTCTCGCTGATCTCCCCGGCGATGCCCTTCCTCGACCCGAGGCGTACGGCTCAGGGCCCGGTCCTGCCGATTCTGGCGTTGCCCGGGGCCGACCGGCTGCTCGGCTGGGCGTTCGCCCGGTTGACCGCCGAGGAGATGGCCGAGCAGGTGCTCGCCGCGTGTTTCGGCGATACCAGCAAGGTCAGTCCGCAGCGCCGGGCCGAGGCGATGGAGGAGATCCAGCTGCGCTACACCGTGGCGCACTATCCCAAGGCCTATCTCGGCGCCCTGCGCGGCCTGGTCGCCAGCTTCGTCCGGGCGTACCTGCCGGGGTCGAACTCGCAGTGGCGGCTGGCCGCTCAGGTGCAGGCGCCGACGCTGGTGGTCGGGGGCCTCAACGACAAGCTGGTCGATCCGCGGGTGCCCGTTCAGGTGGCTCGGGCGGTGCCCGACTCCCGGTTGCTCATTCTGCCCGGCGTCGGCCATGTCGCCCAGATGGAGGTGCCGCGCCTGGTGGCCCGGGCCGTCGTGGGCATGCTTGACGATGTTCGGCCCCCGGTCGGAGGCGGATAGCGATACGGATCTCACAAGATCCGTAGGACCGGGCGTCGCTGATCGGCGTGTGCGACGCTGGCGACGATGATCGACGAAGTTCAGGCGCCGCCCTCGCACCGGCCGCCGTCCGGTCGCGGCCGGTCGCGGAAATGGTGGCTGGCCGCCTTCGCGTTGATCGTTCTCGTGGCCGGGGCCTTTGTGGTGGGCCATCGCCTGGAGCAGGACAACGCCGCTTCGCCGAGCGCTCCCGTTTTCGTGACACCGTCGGCCCCGCCGCCGTCCACCGCTGCTGTGCCGCCGGCCGTGAGCCCACCCCCGAAGCCGACCAAGACCCCCGTGCTGCTGCAAGCGCCCGGCGCGGTGCCCACTCATGGTTCGGGCCGATTCACGTACGCCACCACGCGTGGCCCGGTCGTCGGTGGCAAGGGCCGGCTGCACCGCTTCCGGGTGGCCGTCGAGAAGGGCAGCAATGAGGACGTCACCGCGTTCGCCCGGCAGGTCGCCGCCACGCTCGGCGACCCGCGCAGCTGGACCGCCGGCGGTCAGGTCCGGCTCCAGTTGGTGAGCGGATCCGACCCGGCCGACTTCACCGTCCTTCTTGCCACCCGAGAAACGGCCGGGCAGATGTGCCTGCGGGGTGGCACGAACATCACGGTCAGCGGACGCCCGTACACGTCCTGCCGGACCACCGGGCGGGCGATCATCAACCTGGACCGGTGGCGGCTCTCGGCCGCTCCGTACGTGCGGGCCAAGGTTCCCCTCGCCACCTATCGGCAATATGTGATCAACCACGAGGTCGGTCACGAGCTGGGACACCATCACCAGGGTTGCCCGAAGGCCGGTGGGCCGGCCCCCGTCATGGTGCAGCAGACCCTCACGCTGCGCGGTTGCCGGGCGTACGCGTGGCCTCGGCTCGGCGGGAAAGCGCTGACCGGCCCGTCGCTGTGAACGCCGCCGAAAAATTCCCACGTCCCGCGATCCGGGCCGGTTAGGAACGTCATGGCCGACGACCGCCATCACGAGCGACAATGGTGAGCGATCCTTACCGTCAACCCGGGGAGTTAACGTGGCACTGCCCCCGCTCGTAGAGCCGGCCGCAGAGCTTTCGATCGATGAGATCCGCCGTTACTCGCGGCACCTGATCATCCCGGATGTCGGGATGACGGGTCAGAAGCGGCTGAAGAACTCCAAGGTCCTGGTCGTCGGTGCGGGCGGCCTCGGCTCGCCGGCGCTGCTCTACCTGGCCGCCGCCGGCGTGGGCACGCTGGGCATCGTCGACTTCGACACGGTCGACGAGTCCAACCTGCAGCGCCAGATCATCCACGGCGTCTCCGACGTCGGCCGGCCGAAGGCCGAGTCCGCCGCCGCGAGCATCCACGAGGTCAACCCGCTGGTGAATGTGGTCATCCACAACACCGCACTCGACCGCGACAACGTCAAAGAGATCTTCAGCCAGTACGACCTGATCGTCGACGGCACCGACAATTTCGCGACGCGTTACCTGGTCAACGACGCCGCCGTGCTACTCGGAAAGCCGTACGTCTGGGGTTCGATCTATCGCTTCGACGGCCAGGCCTCCGTCTTCTGGGAGGAGCACGGTCCCTGCTACCGCTGCCTCTACCCGGAGCCCCCGCCGCCCGGCATGGTGCCGAGCTGCGCCGAGGGCGGCGTCCTCGGCGTGCTCTGCGCGTCGATCGGCTCGATCCAGGTCAACGAGGCGATCAAGCTGCTCACCGGCATCGGTGAGCCGCTGGTTGGCCGGCTGATGGTCTACGACGCCCTCGAGATGGAATACCGCAAGATCAAGGTCCGCAAGGACCCGAACTGCGCGCTCTGCGGCGACAACCCCACCGTCACCGACCTGCTCGAGGACTACGAGGACTTCTGCGGCGCGGTCTCGCCGGAGGCCGAGGAGGCGACCCTCGACGCCACGATCACCGCTCGCGAGCTGAAGGACTGGCAGGACAGCGGCAAGGACCTCTTCCTCGTTGACGTCCGCGAGCCCGCCGAGTGGGAGATCAACCGGATTCCGGGCGCGACCCTGATCCCCAAGGGCGAGATCCTGTCCGGCGAGGCGTTGGCCCGCTTCCCGCAGGACCGGCAGATCGTGCTGCACTGCAAGTCGGGTGTGCGCTCGGCCGAGGCGTTGGCGGCACTCAAGGCGGCCGGCTTCAAGGACGCCGTGCACGTTCAGGGCGGGATCGTCTCCTGGGTCAACACCGTCGACCCCTCGCAGCCGTCGTACTGATTCCGCGATCGGGTGATGACGCTGGGGAGTCATTCCATGACTTCCCAGCGTGATCGCGGTGTGACGGAACGGACCTAGTGGACAGTTCACAAGACGGCACAGCGGAATGCAGGTCCGGGTTGTAGCGTCACGGTCGTGGTAGATATCGACGCTGCGATCGGTTATGTCGTCGCGCACGGCGACCCCGTCGAGCGGGCGCGTCTGGGATACCTCCGCACCGGGCTGCGCCCCGACTCGCACGTCCTCGACCGCATCGTGGCCGGGCAGACCGCGGCCGGTGGCTGGCCCGCCTCGACCGACGCGGTGGTCAGCTCGGTCGACGCCACCTGCTTCCGCCTCAACGAGCTCGACGACCTGGGCGGCCTCAGCGGCGAGCCGGTCGACCGGGCCCTCGGCTGGCTGGCCGGCGCGCAGCGCCAGGACGGTACGTGGCAGGAGGCTGAGGAGCTCGCCCCCGAGGCGCCGGCCTGGGCGATGCCCGGCGACCCCGAAGCCACCCTCTATCTGACCTGCCTCGCCGGCTTCTGGATGACCCTGGCCGAGTTCGAGGCGCACCCCAACTTCGACGTGCCCGCCCGTTTCGGCCGCACGCTCGGCGCCGCGGCCACCTGGGTGGTCAATCAGATCCAGCCGGACGGCACCTGGCCGTCCTTCCTCGCGGCCGGCTGGCACGCCGCCGGCCTGCTCTACGGTCAGCAATATTTTTACGAGTCGGCGCGGGTGCAGCTCGTGCTCGGCGACCGGCTGGCCGACATGACCCCGGCTGACATCGCCTCGATGGCCGCGGCCCTGCGTCGGGTCAACCTCGGCGACGACTGGCTGCTGCAGAGCGCCCGCAAGCGCCTCGGCGAGACCCAGCGCACCGACGGTGGCTGGGACAGCGCCGAGGGCCCGAACTTCGACGTGAACACGACCCTCACGGTGCTCCGCGGCTGCCGCTGACCTCCCTACTTCCGGGTGTGGCCGGTCTGACTTCCGGGTGTGGCCGGCGCCGTTATTTCCGGGTGTGGCCGTCGCCCGTGACGATGTATTTCGTCGAGGTCAGCTCGGGCAGGCCCATCGGCCCGCGGGCGTGCAGCTTCTGGGTGCTGATGCCGATCTCGGCGCCGAACCCGAACTCGCCGCCGTCGGTGAACCGGGTCGACGCGTTCACCATGACCGCGGCCGCGTCGACCCGCGCCGCGAACCGTCGTGTCGCCGCCACCGACTCGCTCACGATGGCCTCGGTGTGTCCCGTGCCGTAACGGCGGATGTGGTCGAGCGCGTCGTCCAGGGTGTCGACGATCGCCACCGAGATGTCGGCCGACAGATATTCGGTGCCCCAGTCCTCCTCGGTGGCCGGAACCACATCTTCGGAGTACGCCGCCACCTGCGGATCGCCGTGCACCGTGACCCCGGCGTCGGCCAGTTCGGCCAGCATCAGCGGCAGGAACCGGTCGGCGATCGCCGCGTGCACCAGCAGCGACTCCGCGGTATTGCAAGTGGACAGTCGCTGCGTCTTGGAGTTGAGCGCGACCGCCAGCGCCTTTTCGAGGTCGGCCGCTTCGTCCACATAGACGTGACAGTTGCCGACCCCGGTCTCGATCACCGGCACCGTCGACTCCTCGACCACCGCCTTGATCAGCGCGGCGCCGCCGCGCGGGATCAGCACGTCGACCAGGCCGCGCGCCCGCATCAGTTCCTTGACCGAATCACGGCTCGTGGCGTCGAGCAACTGGATCGCGTCGGCCGGCAGTCCGCTGTCGGCCACCGCCTTACGCAACACCGAGACGATCGCGGCGTTCGAGCTGAGCGCCGAACCCGAGCCGCGCAGCAGCACCGCGTTGCCCGACTTGAGGCAGATGCCCGCCGCGTCCGCGGTCACGTTGGGCCGGCC
>Ga0247781_1000143_pt1 | contig 20832 bp, 5 predicted proteins | sample UWRJL184509B5_FD_179922 | JGI IMG/M metagenome (GOLD analysis project Ga0247781, IMG submission 179922) | Plant litter microbial communities from Arlington Agricultural Research Station in Wisconsin, United States - UWRJ-L184-509B-5 | ecosystem: Environmental > Terrestrial > Plant litter >...
AGACAGAGAAGTCCTAATATAAACTGAAGTTTAAATCTATAATATAAAAGTTAAATTTAAAAAGTATTAAATTAACAACTTTATAACCTTATCCAGCTTAAGCTCTTAAATATATAGTTTAATAGTTATCTTTATAAAACCAGTTATAATAAAATCTAAAAATGCATTATACACTTTATTACTTACCTTAATAATATCTATCTCTAAATATAAGTCTATATTAATCTTAACACTTCTATTTTTAAAACCCTATACCTTTATACCTTAACTTATTATAACGCCTTTCCTAACCGAGAATGTTAACCTATAATTAACTAATGGAAAAACCTGTCTAACTTTTTCTAAGAGAGTAAATAGAAATAAGTATTAAAGTAAGTTAAGTTTCACTTATTTAAAAGCCAGTGTCTGTTACGTAGTTAAAGGTCGTTTTGTAAGACGTTTACTAGCTAAGGAAGGTAAAAGCTAAACGTTAGTTAAGCTGGTTAAGGAAGCGTATATATTAATAAGGTGCTGTGTGTTCTTTACGTCTATAATAGTTAAGCTGATAAGAAGTGTATAACAAATAAAGTCCCTTCTATAGTAAAGTACCTTTAAGACATACTTATTATAATGCCCCTCCTTAGCCTGTATATCCTAATACCCCTCCTCAGCCTACGTATCCTAATACCCCTCCTTAACTTACATATCCTAATGCCCTTTAGCATATAATATATCACAGAATACTTTCAGTTTCTAAATATACTTATTATAAAGATCCTTAAGGTGCTTAAAGTATTCTATTTCAATTTAACACCCTAAAGTTTAAAGTAGGTTAGGATAACTTACTTTATAAAACTTTATTTACATAGATAAAGTGTGATTATAAAAGTAACATATAATAATTCCACTAAGATACTAAAAGACGTATATTATTAACAGCTAAAAGAGTCTTACCTGTATAACTATTATACTTAAAACCATACTTAGATAAATAGCCTAATAAGTTATTACTACAGCCTATAACATTAACTAAGATAATAAATAATAAAAAGGAGAGAAACGTTAAGGTAAGGTATAACCCTTTTACATATCAGTAACTAAACGCTCGACACACTTATTTAGCTACTATAGGGTTATTAAAGTAACTTAAAACAAAGTGGCTTTTAAAGGCTGTAATTCCCTTTTCTATAACTTTAAGCAATTTTACCTAAAGCTCATTCTTCTAAATAAAACACCCCATTATAGTCAGGCTAAAGGAGAAGAGTAACTAAAGTGAAAACCTCCACTTTAATCCATCCTGTAAGGTTAAGTGTAAAGTCTAGTAAAACTATATTCTGTATAACTAATCACTTAAAAGGCAGAGTTAACGCAGAGGTGTAAGGACCTATAAGGCCCTATAGCTAATCAGCCCCGGCCGTACTTAATTACTAAGTCACGTGTATTAGGATCCTTCTACCACCTACCAGATACCCGGTTTCTCATAACTAACTTTTAATACACAGTAAATTAAGCTTAGTTCTAAACTCCCTAAGTAATTAAAACAGCGTGTAAGGGCCCACCTGTAATCACTTAATAATTATTAATAATCTCTTTTTAAGGTTATAATAAAGCAGTACACTTAGATAAATAAAGGCGACAGGCAGTGTAGTAAAAAGCATAAACTAAGGCGCCACAAGCAGTAACCCACCTTACTAACCATAATAACCACCATTCTTAAATTCATATAAGGTGGTTATTATCAATCTTAACTTAAACAGCTATAAAAGCAATTATAAAAACTTATTATTCAGAGCTTAAAGTGTAAATAACACGTTACTATCAGCTTTAAAGTCGTATTAGAAGTCCTAAAGATAATGTTATTATTATAACAGAAAGCAGACCTTTAAAAGCTTTATCTTTACATTAACCTCAGTAAGATATCATTCTTAAACAACACGGTTACCAAGCTTATTCTGTCTACTAAAGGTATTCCCTTACTAATAAAGGCCTATTTAAGCCCTACATTTATATATACTAGGGTGGCTTAAAGCTTATCTTTTAAGATTTAAAAAAACCCATTCTACATCCACTTTCCACCCTTTAACACTAGGATAACACCTATATGGGATATTTACAATATCCTAAAAATCCAGGAACTAGGGGTAGGCATTCACCTAATACAGGTCTTTAACGCTACAGGTACAAGTACCACTGGGAATTTCATCCTTAAAGAAATCACTAGGCTACATTACTTACCTAACGACACCGTAAACCTACAGCAGGAGCTACAGCACTTAAAACGGCTACCACTATTAAAACATATCGTCCGTCTTACTGGTACTGTTACATCCACTAACCTATACTAAACCTTAATCACATTTAACATTAAAGTTATATAAGGTCTTTTATTAAAGTACCATCTAAACGGCACTATTTAAAATACCCTTAATAATTTAAAGACTGACCATTTATAAGTGTAATAAGTATACCAGATTATAAACAGGTTAACCCACCTTTATTCACATCATATTACCTATATAAACATTAAGCTATTTAACATTATTATAAGTAGAAGTGGCAATACTGTACTGGTTAATATTAGCAGATATGGCTATACCTATAAGTGGCTGTCACCAGAGATTTATAGTAAAGTAAACCTATTACGTAAGCCCTTTAATATTTAGGCCTAGAGTGATATATAAGCATTTAATAAGTTAATCTTTAAAATAGCAGATACCTTATAGGCTAAGGGTAAATAGAATGTATTAAGATATATAATTAAAGATAAAGCTAGTTCCCACTCTTTTAATCCTTTATTATAAATTACTTATACTCCTCCTAATCTATATTATATACCTTAAACCCCCTGTTATAATAACTTCTTAAGCGGAGTTAATATGTAAATAATAAAGGTGGAGTTATATTAACCTGGGCCGTCCCAGGTAATGCCTGCCTTCTTATTACACTCTTTTATACCACACTAAGTGTTAATAATACTTACACTAACAGCATTATCGTCACTATAAGGTTCCTTTCTCTGCTTTACAGCCTTATAGGGTTAATTTAGTAATTTTACGTAATACCTACACTTATAAACTTAACTAATAAAGCTATATATAATAGTAATTAATATGTTTTAAATTATAAAGTGGAATAAATATATAAAGAGAATAAACAGCAGATGTGTTTCTTAAGTTAAATTAAGTATTCTGTTAATAAGACTTTAGTAAGTGGGGAGCTGGGTCCGTAAAGCAGGGTAGTAGGAGCGTGTGGAGGCGGGTTAGAATAGGACCTTAAGGCCTTAAGGTGTAAGATCCGCTACAGCTACGTAATATTATTTAAAACCTGCTAAGAGTTCTAATAGTTCTCAGTCTGGCTGAAAGTGTAGAAAAATGAAACAGGTTACACTTAGCTAAAGAAGAGAAGCTAATCTCTACTATGTAATTATAACAGACTCTAAAGTGATAAATTTAAACTACTTTATAAAGTAACTTAAAATATTCAGCCAGACCTTTAAACAGTTAAGGCTTATCCAGTAGCGAGATAAATATTATTTTTAATACCACCCCTAAGGCAATTATTATATTAAAGAGGCAGCAGTTATAATGGGATTTATACTTATCTCCTTTAAAGGATGCAAAAGGCAAAGGATATTATAAGATTACTTACTAAACGTTTTCATTCACTGTTAAAATTAAGTGTCGCCTTAAAATCCTCTTAAACTGCTTTAATAAAGTATCTTCACATGTCACATCTTATTATTTACCTTAAATTATTCTATTTACACTATCTCAGTTTCATCATTACTAATATAAAAGTCAACGTTAAACTAAATATCTATAATGGTAATACATTCCCAGTTTCACAAGTGGTACCAGTACTAATCACACACACCTACCCACTTTCCTCCCATATATACCTCTATTACCTGTCCTCTACAAAAAGGGCACTAGAAACCTTACTTAAGGTTTTCTTCAGGTGCTTTAATTATAAATTAAAACTTAACACAGCTAATGTGAAAGATATAATTACATTAAGTAATTATACCATAAACGTTAGCATTTTATACTCCAGCAGGCTTCTTTAAATCTTCATAACAGATATTATAACTTATATCTAGATTTAACCCCTAATACAGATTTAATAACCGCCTTTAATTATCTGTCATCTCCTAAGAAACTTCTAAGGCTCTTAATAACTCTCTGTCTAGTTATAGGTTATCTTTAAGAAATAGAAGGTGGAAATTTCAGTAGAACTCCATACTGACGAAAACTCTTAGGAATTCAGGGTTAAAATAGTAATAGAAAAATCTAAGATAAGTGCTGTGTTAAATGCAAAGAGGCATATTAAGTACATAATCTATATAAACCTGGCAGTTACACTATAATAAAACTAATTTACTAGGTAATTCTAAGTTATAATAATAAGTATAATATGTTACACGATATAGTTAATTATACGCGTTATATATAATAAGCCATTATTAGAATTAGGTTAGACTTTATATAATATATAAGATTTAAAAAACTTACTTAACAAAGATAGGCTCGATACTCTTCCAAAGGGGTTAAAAGCCGCTATTAATGGGAATTAAAGGCTAAGACCTGAGATTAAGGTTAAGGTGGTACTAGAGGCTAAGGCTAAGGTGGTATTAAAGGCTAAGGTTAAGGTGGTATTAAAGGCTAAGGTTAAGGTGGTACTAGAGGCTAAGGCTAAGGTGGTATTAAAGGCTAAGGCTAAAGTGGTACTAAAGGCTAAGGCTAAGGTGGTATTAAAGGCTAAGGCTAAGGTGGTATTAAAGGCTGACGCTAAGGTTAAGGCACTTTAAGCGGATTAAGGAAAGCTTATCGCTAAATTTAAGGTAAAGGACTTAGTTACCGTAAGAGTTAATCTCTAAATTCACTTATTACTTATACACTAACAAATTGAAAAAGGCTTCGTTCTAATAAAGAAAGTGGCTATTAAGGAGACCTAATCCCACTTAGATTATAATATTAACGGATTGTAACTTCACCTTCACTCTTAAAGCTCTAAATATTTTTAAAAACAGACACCGTTATAATAATTCGGCAACTATCTCTAACCTAAGTGAAAATCCATTACATACTTATATTTTAAGCCAGTGATATATTATTATACTTAGTCATATCTTAAGTAATATAATTAATAGTTAGTTTAAAGCTGCGATTATTATTCCTAATTAACATAAGGTCTCTTCTTTCTATTATATTAAACCTTTTAACCTTATTAGTTATAAGATTACAGTAGCGTAACAACACAGTAAAAGCTACCAGCTTTATATACCCTTAGCAGCGCGTTGTTACAATAGCTAAGTCTATATTTGACGGCCTTCCCTTAATCCTCGCCTATATAAGTTAGATGTCTTAATTAAGGTACTTAATATAGTATTTAGGCTTAGTAATGCAAATGAATAATGTAAAACTAATCCAGTAATAAGTATATATTTCCACATTATGTAAAGGCCACTTTAACTCTTCTAATAAGGTGTATGTGGTTTAGGAATATAGGTAAGGAAGTTATTACTGCTATAGTAGCTGCTGCGGTGGCTGCTGCGGTGGCTGCTGTGGTGGCTGTTATAGTGGCTGTTGCGGTAGCTGTTGCGGTGGCTACTATGGTGGCTGTTATGGTAGCTGTTGCGGTGGCTGCTACCGTTACTGCTGTTGCTGTTATTACTGTGATACTATCTGGCTAACTAGCTGTGTTAATTCTTTTATACGTTATTGTTATTACTGAAATCGCTATTCTAACTGCAGTATTTATTATTACCTTTATTCATCTTATTATATCAACTGTGTTACAAGGCGGTCCAGCAAGGCAATATTATCTGGTGGTAATGGCATTCTCATTACTATGTCCTCGTCTGATAAAGTTTCATCTTTATAATACCACGGTCCACCTTATTATTAAACTTATAATTCACCTTATAGTTCACCTTGTGATTCACCTTACAGTTCACCTTATAGTTCACCTTATAGCTCACCTTATAGTTCACCTTATAGTTAAACTTGTGGTTTACCTTATAGTTCACCTTATAGTTCACCTTATAGTTCACCTTATAGTTTACCTTATAGTTCACTTTATAATTATAGTTTATCATTATACTGGTCTCTGGGAGGTTATGTATTTTAAGAGTTTCTAATGTTTCTTCCTCTTAAACCTCCTAACACCGCGACACCCCAGTTTAACAGATTAGCAAGTTCGTAATTCATTGCTATAAGATGTTTTTAAGATATAATAATATAAATCAGTTACTATATTAACTCTCTTTATATATTTATATATTTATAAGTAGAACAAAACAGTTAAAAGTTATTTAACATTAGGTTTTCTAAAGTAATAATTCCATTCCCCAGGTTAAGTTCTTAAAACCATAATCCTCTTCCCCTTTAACAGACCTACTAGTAAGTCAAGTCCCTAAAACCATAATCCTCTTCCCCCCTTTAACAGACCTATTAGTAGGTTAAGTCCCCAAAACTATAATCCTCTTCCCCTTTAACAAACCTACCAGTAGGTTAAGTCCTTAAAACCATAATCCTCTTCCCCCCTTTAATAAACCTACCAGTAGGTTAAGTCCCTAAAACCATAATCCTCTTCCCCTTTAACAGACCTACTAATAAGTTAAGTCCCTAAAACTATAATCCTCTTCCCCCCTTTAGCAGACCTACTAATAGGTTAAGTCCCTAAAACCATAATATTCTTCCCCCCTTTAATAGACCTACTAGTAGGTTAAGTCCCTAAAACCACATTCCTCTTCCCCTCAGACCTACTAATAGGTTAAATTTCTAATACTATAATTTAATTTTCCCCCACTCCTAGCAGACCTACTAATAGTTAGGTTTCTAAAATCCTATTCCCCAGCAGACTTAATTTTCTGAAATAAAAATCTAATTAGATCTTCCCCTCTCTAAGCAGAACCATTAATAAGCATCTGAACATCAGGCCTTTCTAAATAACAATCCTATTCCCTAACCCCATAATTTTTCCAAACATAATAAACCCTCCTAGCAGAACTCCAGCTTATTACTAATTTAAATAATAATTAAAGGGCCTATTTTAACTGTTAATTAACTTAGTTAAAACTAATAATTATATTTACAGTGTCACTTTATTAATTTATTTTCAAATAATAATATGGTCTCACTTAACTTAATTATTTTTACACAGCTTTTAAAGAGACGAGGGATTATAAAGTTAGAGAAACTAGCTTAGGGAATTTCGTTTTATACACATATAAGGTATTAATTTAACTAAACTTAAAGCAGAATTCAGCTTTATATATTTATATACTTAAAATTCATATAATAAGATCCTATATAATGAAAAAAAAAATGAAGAAATAAAAATAACTAAATTAAGGCACCCTATATTACCCCTTATATTTTAAGAATGTGGGGAAAGTAAGGTAAGTAAAGGGTTTTGTATGAAAATTAAAGAATATTTACTATACTTTAACTCTAACTCTAGTTACAGTATATTATTACTTTAAATATATTTCTAACTTTTATTTTATATTATTTATAGTTTTAAGTTTTAAAGAGATTCTTTTAAGTCTACACCCTTATATTTTCTTAAGACCTTATTAGTAAAATAAACTTTCTTTTTCGTTACTAAAGGTTAGTTTATAACATTGTATCTCCGGTCCTACCCACTCTTTTATAAGTTAATTAAACTACAGTCCTTAATTAATAGTTACTACCGTTTAATCCTGGGATTCTACTCCATTCTTCTTTAATCCACAGGATTAACTTCTTTTAAATAAGGGGGTTGTCACTTAATCCTAACGTTTTGCTTTTATCTGCTTTACTGTAATTTAAAATGATCACTTTCTTTAACTAGTAACTGTATTTTAACACTATTATTAAACTTTAATATCCCTTAACTTAAGGCGATAGAGTGAGCTTACTTTAGTAGATTTATTTTAATACTAAACTGCCTCCTTATAACTAAGTTCTTTAAAAAATAAGCGCTTTTATATTACAACCTGCACCTAACACAGGCCTTGAGAGGACTGGCGTGGGTTAAGACAGAACGTATAGCAGGACGCCAACAGGTAAGGGGCGTTCTAAAGACGGCTTATTAAGCTAGCACTCTTAGACGGGGGTTTAATATTACTGTAAGTTACTATCATTATAATTTATAAAGGTAAGTCTAAATAGTAAGACATAAATAAATAATTAAATACTAATATAAGGAACTAAAGTCCCTTACGGTAATTATAAACATAACTATAACTATCTATACTAACTAACTGGGAGGTACTTTGTACCTTAATCACTATACTTACTTAACACGAGAAGTAATCACAGTAATCAGAATACCCCTAATTACTATAATTACCGTGCTTTTGGTGAGATTAGAGTGATCACCTAACGATTAGTTATAAGGGCTTCGGGTCTTTACACCCCTAGCCCAGTGCGCCTAGACGGTATGCACTGTCTTCCTGCACTGTTCCTTCTGTAAGGGATTCGTCAGGCTACCCTAGCCTAAGTGACGGCTTACAGAGTCGTTACACGACTTCCCCTCTTTAACGTTCTTTTTCTATAAAGAACTACTTATACGTTCCTTCTTCTCTTCGCTAGTTATCATATCGTCTAACCGGGTAATTAAGAATAGGAGAAACGTAACGCTTTTATTAACTGAACGCTACATTGCTAACGTTAAGTTTATTCTTACTTTTAAGATCGTTATGCCTGTAAAGTGTAATCGTTACCGTTACTTAAACCTGCCAAACTGTAAGGTAGCTAGTAAGAGTAAGTCGTACAGCCACTATATAGCGGTTAGTAAGACTGTATACTTATCTTATAACGTTTACGGAAACGATCTATCTGTCCTGCGCAGGGTTTTAGACGAAAAGAAGCGCTTTAACGCTAAGGAGCGTGAAACTGCTCTTCTTCTTCGCAATACGGCCTTTAAACTTCTACGCTTTTAAGACTAATAGAAGGGACTAGTGCAGCAGGCAGATAAACTTTTTAACTACGAGTTTAACATTATGGTGGAGGAGGAGTGTAAGGCTTAGGAAGTAACCACGTTAGTTCCCGAGTTCGACTGGAGAAGCCTCCTAGCAGAGCTAGTACGCGGTTCTTTTTCCAGGAGGTCGCTATAACTAGCAACTTCTTCTTAACTTAGTCCGTCGCTTTTTTCTTTTTACTGACTTTTCTTTTACTAACTTTTCTTTTACTGACTTTTCTTTTATAGTACTTATTTTCGTGCAGAACGCGCTAGGAACTCCAGAGGAGGCTTAGCCTCCTTATTAAGTTTAAAGTCCTTTTAACTCTAGCTAAAGTTTCTAACAAATATCTTTCTATACCTACTAAGGAGTTTCCTACCGCTTCTTAAGCTTTAAGTCCTGCAGTAGTCTTATTCTTTTGTTTAGTAGTTTAGATGTCAGATCTTATCTTATTTTTCTATTTTTAGAGTAAACTGGTTAGTTTACCTCCTTAAGGTTATACTAACTGGTTTAATCTTTACTTTACGTTCTTTACAGGTAGTTTTAGTTAGTCTGGATTCTTTTGGTAAAACTCCGCAATCAGGTCTAAGCACTTAAAGTTTTTAACTGGCTCCCATAAGTTACTTTTAAGGCTGTAATCTAATTACTTAACGAGATATTTAAATATATTCTTTCCTTTTTATGAATTTATAACTTTCTTAACGTTGTATTTGTCCTTATCGGCGTTAATCTTAATCTTCTTTTCTAGAGGAACTCCTTTTAAAGCAGGTTTTAGAAGTAAGATATGAAAAACTTTAATCCGCACCTTTATACTAATAGGTAGGTCTAATTTATAATTAGAGGTAACGACCTTTTTTTTAATTCTAAACAATCTGTACCTTTTAAAATTAAGTTTCTTACTAGGTTGTTTCGAACGTAAGTTTCGTGAAAAAAGGTAAACGTAGTCCCCTTCCTGAAAAGTCAGTCCTTTAACTCGTTTACTATTATAGTGGAGTCCTTTTTTAAGTATTAGTTACTTAGTTTAGTATTTATTAGTAAACTTCTTTATTCGTTCGCGTGTAAACTTAAGTTCGGCTTATAAGTAGTTATACAGTTCTTATATCTAGTTTACGTAAACTATAGCTTAAGGGGTATTAGTAAGCGGGCTTTAACAGAGCTTAAACTCCTTATTATAATTAGTGAAGAATGGTAATATACCTATTAACTTAATTAATATTATATTATAAGTTATTTATACTGTTAGTAACAGCTTAAGCTAATTGTTTTATTTAAAGTTAATATAAGTTTAAAGATACGTTATAAGTATTTAGTTAACTTACTTTATTTAACTATCTGTTTATAGGTAAAATGCTGTTAAAAGCTTACTCTTTACACTTATTCTTTACATTAGTCCTTACTAAAACTTTAATATAATTAGTTTATCTTAATCTGTAATAATATTATCTAGTTAAAAGTATTATAAAATTACCTCTTTTTCGAAGATATAAGTAAATTACTTTACTGTTATATCCTTCGATATTAGCAGAAAGTAAGCTTATTTCGTTAATCTATTAACTATTACAAGGATCTGGTTATAAGTAACCCTTATAGCAGGGTCTTTAAACTCTAGGATCTTAGTAATAAAGTTAAGTGAGATAGAGCTTTATAGTACCTGTAATACGGGAAGTAATTCGAGAAGTTTATAAGGCTTATACTGTTAATTCTACTTATAGTAACAGACATTACAGTTATCGACTATTTCCTTAACTAACTTCTTTATTCCTAGGAAGGTGTACGCTTATTAGGCCTGTGTGAGAGTTTTAACTTAGCTTATATGTCTCCTAAGTTAAGACTTATAAACTTACTAAACGTACTTCTTCCGCTTATCTGGGTTATAAATGTACAGTTTCTCTTAATACTAGAGCTTTACTCCTAGTTTAAACATACTGTTTACGCCTTTTAGTAACTGTTCTAGTTAATAATTAGTTTTATTATAATTTAGATACTTTAAGCACTCTTTATTATAGTCTTATATATACCTTAAGAAGTCTCCTAAAGGGTACTTATGTTTACAGGTCCTTTCTGTTAGCCTTTTTACTTAAAAGTCTTATTATTGCTAATAAATATTATACTTTATTTATAAGTTTATATAGATATTAATAGTTTATTTTAATATCTAGTTATTTAACACTTACAGTATATATTCTAACGTACTGTTCTTTATTTCGTTAAATATAGTGATAGGGACTAAGATTAGGTTAATATCCTTATAATCTTATCTCCGACTAAGAGTATTAGCTTACCTATTGTCTTTTCCTTTAATATAGTGAATTTAAAAGTAGAATAAGGTTATTAATTCTGCTTACTATACTTACTGTAAGCTGAGTTCCTTCGTTAAGAAGTACTGGAAGTTATTATAGTCTGAAAAGACTTAAACTAGTTCTTCTGTACTACTTAAGTACAGTACTTACTTAGTAAAGTACTAAATAATTACTATTAATTCCTTATTATAAATTAAGTATTGTAAAGCTAGGCTGTAGATCCCTTTTGATAAAAAGGTAATTAGGTAGTGCTTTCTGTTATCTTAGACTTAACTAAGTTTTCTACTAATTATAAATTCTAAAGAGTCTATTTCGACTTAAAAGGGCTTTAAGAAATCAGGGAGGGCTAGGACTAATATTGTAATGAAGGTGTATTTAAAGTCTTTAAACGCTTTCTGCTATCTATTAGTTTACTTAAATGGCTTTCCCTTACTTATAAATTTATAAAGTGGTTTTACAATTTTCGTAAAATACTTAATAAAATAGTAATAAAAGTTCGTAAAGTTAATAAAGGTTTATAACTCTTTCTGATTCTTTAAAGTAAGTTAATTCCTGATTGCTTCTGTCTTTTCTAGTTACATTTCAAGCTTCTTAAAGGTTACTTTAAACCTTAAGTAATTCAGTTCCTAAACGTAAAAGTGGCTTTTCTCTAGGTTTATTATTAACTTTACCTTTTTAAGGGCTATTAAAACCTATCGTATATACTTTCAGTATTCTTCTAAAGTTTCGGAATAGATTAAAATATCGTCTAAATACATAAAGATAAACTTATTAAGGAAGGGGCAGAGAATACTGTCGATAAGGCCTTAGAAGGTCACAGGGGTATTTATCAATCCTATCAGTATAATACAGTACTAGTAATACCTGTTATAAGTCTGAAAAGCTGTCTTATACTTATCCTCTTCCTCTACTTTAATATAGTTAAACCTTATAAGGAAATCGAGGCTAAAGAACCAGTTTACCTTAATAATCCGTTCTTACATCTTTATAATAAGTAACAGTAAGTAACAGTTCTTAATTATATCTTTATTTAACGTTCAATAGTTAATAACTATATATAGCTTACTGTCTCCCTTTCTTAAAATAAACAGTACTAAATACTTTACTAAAGACTGAGACTCCACGATAAACCTATTCTTTAAGTTCTTATTAATATACTCCCTTAAGGTTTCGGTTTATTAAGGGTTTAAATAGTAAGGCTAGAAGTTACGGAGCTTTACTCCCAGCTTTAGTTTAATTTTATAATCTTATAGTCTATAGTCTAATAATTACAGTATCTTTTTTCGAAATAAGATAAACTTTTTATACTCTGTAGGTACCTTAGATAAGTTAACTTCTTTACTTATCTGTAGATTAGCTTTTTATTTTCCTTTACTTTCTAAATTATTATTTAAGTAATATAGTAAACCTTCTAATCCTTTAACCGTCTTAATAAACCTGACTTAAACTGTGCTTAGTTCTAAAGGTTTAATATACTTCTAAATACTTTATGTAACTCTAGAATAGTTTAATACCTTCTTAGCTTTCTTTAAACGGTAATTATAACTAAGGGACTTACTGAAGGCAAGGTAGCTACTCTTCTAATTAATTACAAGATTATACTTTTCTAGCTAAGGTAGACTTAAGATTATGTTATAACTTATAACTAATATAACGTTAAAATCTACTTATTATTTATCCCTATCCACTTTAATTAGGAGTAGTAAGTAATAGGTAACTTTACTGTTATTATATTAATATAAGCCTCTTTCTCTATTTTGAATGGGAATAACTTCTTTATACTCTTTATTAAGGAGTTTCCTTTAGTTAATTAGCGAAGGGTACATTAAGTTAGAAATACTCCTATTATTAATTACTGCTCTTACCTTAAATAACCTCCCTTTTCTATCTATTATATTAATATTAATAAAATAGTGCTTATACTCTTTTAATATTTAAGTTATAGTAATTATCTGTCTTTAAGGTCTTATTTAACTTAACTTTTAAGTGCCTCTCCTTCTTCTTAAGGTTCTTACTAATTAGCGAATTACTAATTTCCAGCCCTTTTAGAAAGCCTGTAACCTTTTCCCAATTCCTTCTGGAAAAACAGGTAACTTTAGTAGACTTAGCGATTAACCTTTCTTAAGTTTTTACACTTTAGCGTCCAGTTGACTTTAAACAGTATGATATTCCTGAAATCCTTAATAAATTGATAGTACGCTTTGTAAGCCTAAATTGTAATAATGTCTTTTTACTCTTAAATCCACTAGTAGTCTTTCTATTTCTGCTATTCCCTAACTTTTCTGTTAAAGTGTAACGAATATGTTATAACTAGGCAGTTATTAAGTACCCCTTTTTACTAATACGTAGTAAGGGCTTAGTTAATTACGGTAACCTTCCGTTTGTTATTAAACTCCCTTATTAGTAAGTAAGAGACCTAGTAGTAAGCTAGTTTTAACTTTACCCTTATAACAGTGTAATCTTATCTTTATATACTAAGGAAGTAGTTATAAAGGGCCTTAAGTCTATAATGCCGGTTAAGAGCGTAGTTATTGTACACACAATCGATTTACAGTATATCTTTATAATTAGGGTAATTAATATTAACTGCAGGTACTGTAGTTATAAAGTACAGAATAAGGGAAGTAATGCCTTATTTTTTCTCTTCCTCCACTTACCTTTATAAACATTATTTCTCCTAAACCTTTTCCTTAAACTTAAGTAATAATAACCTAACTTATTCTTCTATAAAGTAACCTTCCTTAATAAGTTAGTATTTAAGTTAATTAGTAAAGCGAACTTTATTATAAAGTTATAACTTAATTTCTACCGCTTTGTCTTTAGACGTTACAGTAAGACCCTTAACTTATAAGTCCTTTACTTCGTTTACTAACTTTTAATATTTTTCCTTTAACTCCTAGACCCTTTATTAGTATATTTACTTCGTACCTTCTCGGGAGACCTTCAAAGTACCGGTCTAAAGTACACTGTCTTTAATGCAGGGTAGCTATTTAAGCTATCCTTCTCCTAAGGAGATAAGGGTGCTAATCCACTTAACGTACTTAAAGTGTTTAAGAGTTTCAGGAAGTATTATTAAAAAGAACTTCCGTTTTTCTAATTTAATTCTTTCAGCTTATTCTCTTTCACTTTCTAAGGTTTACTTTACTGTTTAGATAACCTAAAGGGCTAGTTCTTTAACTCTTTCTACTATCTTAGTAACTTCTAAGTTAAGGTCTTTCTTAAACTTCCTTAGTTCCTAAGCTTATAAGGTAAGGTTTTTAAAGCCTGTAATAACTAACCGAAACATCTTTTCCTAAAGTTAATCTTCTGTAATCTGCATTTCTAATAATTCTAAGTTTCCACCTTAAAGTTAGTCTTCTGTAACTTACACTTCTATAGTTAACTCTTCTAAGACACCTTTAAGGACTAGGTATATTACATCTTAAAGTCCTTCCTCTTCTTCCTTATCTCTTAAGTCGCACTTATTTATCTAAATACAGTCCTTTTCGTTACTTAATATCTTAATATAGATATCTCTTAAGTTAAACTTAACGTATTTTCCTCCTTTTAAAACAGGTTTCTAATTAACTTACTTTAACAACAGGTATTACTATACTATATGTCTTTTCTTATTATAGTTAAAGTATTAGACCTGTAATAAGTCTTTAAGCTACTTTTATTACTATTATTATTAAAGTTTATTACAGTTAGGCTAATTCTAACAATTCACTATACTAATATCCATTAGCTTAAGGTAGTAACTTATTACAGTCAATTAGTTCCCCTTTTTAAACTTACTTAACTAATAAAAGGTCCGCTCCTTCTAAAAGCTCTTTCGATAATAGTGATTATAATACCAATTATCGGCTTTAATAACTATCTCCACTAGCTCCTAAAGGCAGTCTAATCGATCTTCTTAATAAAGGTCTCTAATAACGTACTCCTTTAAATTACTCTAAAACAGCATTATTAGGGCCTTTTAACTAAGCTTAATCTTTACTACTTCCAGTTTAAAGCGTATAGAGAACTTAAAGACTAAAGATATCTGCCTTAAGGCTATAAACCATTACTTAGCCTGCCTTAAAGCGTCCAGTTCTCTAAACTTAGTCCAGAATTAATTAATAAATACGTTAAAGTTATTAAAGAGGGCTTAAGTCTCGGGAGCCTCCTTACGTACTTTATCTACAGAGAGGTTATTAATTATTTTCATATAAGGTTTATCCTAGCAAACGGTTACTTTATCTAGTAAAGCTCTAACGAACCTAACCTTTCCTTCTTCTTCGAAGAACTACTTATCGTAATAAGTAATATAACTTTAAAGTTAAGTTATTTAAGACTTTAACTATATAAAGTCTCCTTTAAAACATAACGGTAAGGGGAGCTTTACTTATTTCTTCTACGAGCCTTTAAGATCGTTATTCTCCAGTTTAATAACGTTAAGTTAAACTTAGAGTTTTTTAATAAGACTAATATAGTTTTTAGTGTCTTTAGGGAAAGTTTTGTTAAGTTTCTTAACCAGTCCCTATTAATTAAAGTTTAAGTCTTTAAAGCATATAGCTAATTTGTCGATAGTGGGGAGCTAAGGCTAAGCTTACGCCTTTTTAATCTCTTTACTTTTTCTAAAGGTTAATATATTAATAAAAGAGAGGTAGTAACGTTTAAGAGTTTAATAAACAGTGTTTAAGACTGAGACGTTAATATTATATTATAACTTACACTTAATATAAGCTTTAAAAAGACTAACGTAAGTTAAGACAGAATGTATAGTAAGACGCTAATAGGTAAAGGGCGTTCCGAAGACAGCTTATTAAGCTAGCACTCCTAGACGGGGGTTTAATGTTACTGTAAGTTGCTGTTACTATAATGCATAGAGGTAAGTCTGAACAGTAAGATATAAATAAATAATTAAATACTAATGTGAGGAACTAGAGTCCCTTACGGTAGTTATGGGCATAACTATAACTATCTATATTAACTAACTGGGAGGTACTTTATACTTTGATTACTATACTTACTTAACATAAGGAGTGATTACAGTGATCAGAATACCCCTAATTACTGTGATTACTGTGCTTTTAGCGAGATCAGAGTAATTACCTAACGATTGGTTGTAGGGGCTTCGGGTCTTTGCACCCCTGGCCCAGTGCGCCTGGACGGTGTGCACCGTCTTCCCGCACTGTTCCTTCTGCGGGGGATTCGTCGGGCCGCCCCGGCCCAAGTGACGGCCTGCAGGGTCGTCACATTTCATCACTCTGACACGTTCTGCTTACTTATATATATAGAATAGAGGTATAAGAACGCTGTTTTTTCCAGTAGTAAGGTTTATATAAGGTATATATAGTGTGAAATTGCTTATTTTTTAGCTTCAATGGTGACAGTTAGCGCCATCCCTTAAGGTTATTAGGAGGGAATAGGGTTAATAAACTAGTTAAATATATCTTAAGATTGTAAAGCTTTATAACTTTAACTTACATAAGATAAGGTTAAGCTTAATAGTTCTTATAAATAAATGTATTAAAAAATCTAATAACCTGTTATAATTAAAAAGCTAATAATAAAACTGAAACTTAAAAATAGTTTTTATAAACTGTTATTATTTTCTTTAAAATCAAGACTTTTTTTATATATTAAAATATTTAATTTATAATATCTGTTTTTAATAAGCTTTTATATATATAAACTTAAATAATTAAATCTGCCTTAATTATAAATTAAATTAAAATATTAATAGTAAATTATAATAAATACTTTATATAAAAGCATAGTCTTAAGAGCTTATATAGCATATTAAGGGTATAAACTTACCACTAGGCTATTCTTATAGTTATTCCTTACAGGATTTATTATTCTTCCTGTAACTTTTCAGTCGTTTAATAAGCTTAAGTTCGATACGGAAGTTATTAGGGTAATTAGAGAATTTTCTAATAAAATCTTATGGCTTATTAAGGTTTTTTACTCTATTAGCTTAGCTGGGGTATTATATCTTTAATATAGGTTTTAAAATAACTATATATAGCTTTACACGCATTTATTTAAGTATATATCCCAATTTATTCTTATTTTAATCCTACTAATAAAATAAGCCCAGGAATGTGGAACTTTTATAATACTCTACTTACTGTGGTTATTAAAGTTTATATTTTATAAAGTAACTGGCCTATTACTGCCTATATTATAACTATAATCCTGTTATTATTTTTAATAGTTATAATAATAACACTTATAACTTACTAGTATTTACTTTATAAAATAAATCAGACTATATAAGTTAATTATTAATATATATTTTAATAACATATTTATTATATAACCTTTAGCATTACTGTAAAACAGGAGGTATAGCACTGTAAAATAGCGCTGTTACGTAAGATTCTTATATACTTTAAAGCTTTTAACACTAAGTAAAGGCTAGTTATAAAGACCTCTAGGTAGCTTTAAAACTCCTAAAATATAAAGGGTTTTAAAGGCTTCGGCTAAGTAACTACAGTAGCTACGTAACCACTTACGTAAACCTACAGCCACTTTAAAGAGCTTGGAGAAGGCTGTACGAACTGGGAAGGTGGGGTTAAAGGGGTTAAATGGGTGATTTTTAACGTGCCGTCACAGGGCACAGTTTCCTATATTCTTTATTTCTTATAAGGTACAGTCCTTTATATTCTTTATCTTTATAAGGTAAGTCCCTTATATTCTTCAGCTTTTAGTAATAGGCTCCAGTATAAAATATAATCACGTTAAAACACCCTACACGTTATAAATATCTCCTTATAACTTATAAGACTAAAACCCCACTACCTTATCAAGGTTACATAACTTAGCACTAGTAAATCCAACTAAGCTCTCACTAACTTAAGCAAGCTCATTCCATACCACACCTTATTAACACTTTAAGTTTAAACTATACCAGGGTTAACTTAAAACTTCTCCATCTATATACACCTAAAAATATACGCTAGCTCCAATTATATAAAAGATAACAACATCTCCACAATAATATAAAAGAATAGCTATAAAAGAAATAATAGGGAGACTTATTATACAATAATAAATGCTTTTTTACATAAAGAACCTAGCAATAGGTAAAAATGGCCATTTAAGGGAAAAAATAAATATTATAAAAAATAAGTTCAGCAGCTGCAGGCTTGGAAATAGCGTAATTAAAACGTTTATACACTGTGTAATAAAGTTAAATAAAATCTTAGGCTAAAAAAAAGCTATAAAAGACACTACGGTATAATTTAATTTTAGTTAGTTAAATTAACTATTAATAAAGACATACCTTATAAAGAGCGGTAGCTAGAATAATAAGCCTAGCCAGATGTGTTTTTACTAGCCGTCCCATAACGCGAAACTTCTTTAATTAAATAAACTAATAAGCTAAAGGATATATATTAACCTTATTATAAAGAGCACTACTTATGATTCTAAAGAAGTTTTTATTTTAAGGAGATAGCTATTTAATTTAAAGCTTTAAATAAATAACTCCTTATATAATGCATTTTCTCTTTTTATCTTATAATTTTAATTTTTAAATTTCTCCTTAGTGTAAAAGTTTTAAAATAAACTCTTTAAGCGATTATAAATATCGTGTAATACCTTCTTTATAACGTGTAAATGCATATTAATATTAATTTTAATAAAACTTACTATCTTTCCTATTACACGTATAAACAACTCCTTCCCGCCAGTAATTATATTTAGATACATTTATAATTCCTTTAATATAAGCTAGGTAAAGGCATTTTATTAAAAGAATTCTTTTAATCTTAAAATAACGTTATTCTTCCCGCTTTAGACGGTACTTTTATAATATCTCCCATATAGTATTAATACTGCCTGCTATTAAGATAGATCTTAATATTACCTAAAAAGCCATTATAAGTAGATAAAAAGCTAAGGAGGCTAGAAAGGGCTAGCTTTAATTCTTTTACCTTAACACTTACTCACCAGGGCCGATAAGGCTATTCTCATACCGTATATATTAGAGTAGCTTATTTAGAAGTAATATATAACTGTGTGATATTTTAATAATATTACAATTCTAATAAGTGGAAAACTTAAATTAAAAACTAAAACTATATATAAATAGCAAAGCGAAAAAACCAATATTTAAAAGTAATATAACTATAAATGAAAACTAAAATAAACTTTACCATATTTTATATTTTATATTTATTTTCTATATTCTATCTTAAGTTAGTAACAGGTTAAAACCTGTCAGCTAGCCTTACACTTAAAAAAAATCTACAGTAGGTAATATTAAAACTTAAAACTAAAATGGCAAGCTTATTATAACTCGACTTCCACCGGAACAAATCTGACGAAACGCTATTACAAGAACATCACCGCTTATATTAACAAATATTTAAGGTGGGATAAGAGCTTAAGATTATCCTTATTATATAAGGAGGCATACACACTTTATCTACCTACCTAACTGGTAATAACAGCTAAATTTACCTTAAGTGACTACCATTAAGTGTGATTATTAAGTGTAAATTAAACCTTATCGCTTTTAAGGGGATTTTAGCTATTAACATAAAGTAAGGTGGAATATTATTAAATTATCAGGTTCCTAGCAGCCTTTTAATTCGAAAACTCATTTAACTTCTATACTCCTAAACTCTATCACTCTTTAACAGCTTTGTGATTTTTTTTAAAGATAAGTTTAAAGGCTTAACACTAATTATTTACAAGCTTACTTACTAGGTTACATCATCCCACAGTCCTGCCTGGCACTAACCACAAATACTAATCGTTACAGGTAAATACCAACCCCTTAGCTGGAAAGACCTAAAGAATAAGCTGACACTGGAGATTTTAATAAAATTTAATCCAGTAAGGGAATATAGCTTTTAAACAGCTATAAGAACCTGGAGATATTATTTTAAAAGCATTAAACATATTAAGGACCTATAAGACGACGTTAAGCTTAACGAATTAATATTTACTATTCCATTTAAAGTTCTACACTCTGGAATCAGTTTTAATCAGCTTATAGAGTTACTTTAAGCCTCTTTTCAACACTTTCATCACAGCCAGGAGGTGCCATTTAACACTATCTATATTATTTACACATTCCGCCATAATTTCCTAATAAAGTTCCTATTAATAAGAACCTTAAGAGATTAGAAAGATAAGAACTAATTACGTATAATAAGTTACTTTATTACCTCTATATTAGCGGTTAATACGTATTAAGCTAGCTAGCCTGTTAATTTATACTTACCTAATATCGTCTTTAATATACTTTATTTAAAGCTATTAAAACGCCTATCTAAAGCCGTTAATTAACATATTTTATTAAATCTTATTAAAATAAACTTTATTAAGCTAACAGACGTTATAGCTGTTAGTTTACTTAAACCTCTCACTTACTATTAAAAGCTATTAAAAGACAGCCGTCTTTTTAAATTTAATTAAGGTGCTACCTGTATCTTATGCTTAACTCGCTTAGTAACGGTTACCCTTTCTTACGGACATTAGCTTTACAATATCTACGCAGCTTTATATAACTAAAAGGCAAAAGGTCAGTTATTACACTTATATAACTGTATATTTTATAAGCGCTTAAATAAAGTTTTACCTTACCGAAAGCTAAAGACGGCAAGTCTACAAATCCTATAACTT
>Ga0247781_1000145_pt1 | contig 20820 bp, 10 predicted proteins | sample UWRJL184509B5_FD_179922 | JGI IMG/M metagenome (GOLD analysis project Ga0247781, IMG submission 179922) | Plant litter microbial communities from Arlington Agricultural Research Station in Wisconsin, United States - UWRJ-L184-509B-5 | ecosystem: Environmental > Terrestrial > Plant litter >...
CGGCCCTATTTAAAAGTTCTGGCTGATAATGTCGGCTAAGTTAGGGTTAGTGTAGCAGTAATAGGTTTATAAGGGCGGCAGCCCCACTTAGAAGATTATCGGCTAAGTTAGGGTTGGTGTAGCAGTGATAGGTCCATAAGGGCGGCGGCCCCACTTAGAAGATTGTTAGCCAAGTTAGGATTAGTGTAGTAGTGATAGGTTTATAAGGGTAGCGGCCCCATTTAGAAATTCTGGCTGATAATATTAATTAGGTAAAGTGCTTAAATACACATGTTTAATATAACCCCACTTACAGTCCTAAATATAAGGTGATAAGAAAGGATAAATTAAAAGGCAGAGCAGGTGGCTATAAAGTGTACTCTATACTTTAAAAGTAGATATTTAAAAATCTGCCATATAAGCTTAACTGGCAGTGCGGTGATGTATGCCATCGCTGAACCTTAGGCCTAGGTTGGGTGGTAAGGATGAAGGAGCACTGTTATAAATAAGACTTCCATTATAGGCTGGAGCCTGGCGGGACCGGAAAAGCCGACTCCACATCTAAGAGATAGTGGACCGGCAAGCCAGCCACATTCCTACCCTAGCGGCTGGCCATAGGTGCTGGCACCACTAACTTTTATCCTAATATTGCAGGTACAGGCTGTAAAAATGTCAGCTAATATTACAGGTTTCGTCAGATCTAAGTATTATTAGCACGTTAGATATTAAATACCATTAAAGCGTCACGCCTTTCTTAGGGTAAGGCGCCGCTCGTTTAAGTCTAAATAGCTAACACACCCACGCTAATAATATATATATAGGTATATTGGAAGATTGAAAGTAGGGCCACCGCTGGTGTAGACTTATTATAACTGCCCCGACGCTAACATTAATATTAATTAGGAGGGTGGAATAAGGCTGCCGCTAATATGGTCCATCTGCCCTGGTTACTCTCTCTGGTATTAACTCTGTATACTCTTAGCTAATCCACAGACGGTAAATCCAGCATACCACCTCTCTCACTCTTTAAGCTATTAATTAAGCCGTTATTAAGATAATATTAACAGGGGTGTTTATTAGATAAACACCTCCCATTTTATTCCATGGACGTCCTCCTAGTACCTTACCTTATTATTGCTAAAAATACGTCCGTTAGCATTAAGCACTGCGCTAATCTCACTTATATACCACAGGACTGCTTAACACATTCCTCCCTAATTAACTCAGAAGGGGTCCTTATTACATTAATGTTTATATAAACTTTACAGATAATATAGGAGGTAGGTATTAAGGACTACTTTATATACTATACCTGTTAATTTAAACACCTGTTAGTATTAACTGTCTCCCTGTAACTAAACCACCTACTATTACACCTCCCATACGGCCATATACAGCCTCTAATAATAAAGGAAAGCTAGATTTTACTGTTAATTAATAGAAGACTCCTTAAACTTTAGCAATGGGATATTTTCCTATAAAATAGATATTAATAACTGTAAAAATAGGTTTAAGGAAAGCACAGACTTAAAGATTAAGGGGTTCGGGCTACAGGCACCGGGTGATAAATTCACCTAACATTTTTAAGGGCTTAAAGGCACGTGGGAAAATTACTAAAAGGGTGAATATAAGAAAGGTAAATATAAGAGTGGAGGAAATTAATTTCACACTAAGTTCGTCTATAATAACGTCCACTTAAAGGCGGCCAGTATATACGTATTTAAGATCGTATATTAACTTAGTTAATATGAGAAGAACAGGGATAGAGACCTAACGATAGGGAGACCAGGCAGCTAACTTAAAGGGAACTTAACGCCTTAAATGTGCGGTAAGATCTGGTTAAAAGAATCAGGCACTTACTAATACACACAGTGTATGCAGGACTACCAGGACTGGGATATATACACGCCTCTAAGGTATAGCCGGGCGACTGCATGTCACTCGTGTAAGCCGGCACCCTGTAGGATAACTCTGCTTTTAGCGATTCACAACTTAAGATAAATAAGGATCCCTGCTCACCAGAGGCGGTGTAACTCTGTCACCCGTTTAATACGGTAGCCTCCGCTATGTTAGGGCTGGTTACCTTACGGTCGGGTATTTAGTGCTTTCACCTTACTAAAATCATGGGGCCTTGACTGGGCGATAAGAGGCCCCCCCCCCAAGCCCTCTCTAAAGACAGTTAAATAGTTTTAAATAGCTATTACTTTTTATTTTTAATCTTCTACCATTTATAACCATGTCTAATATATTCCGAAGTTTTAAGTGTCTTCACATCCTCAGATCAAACCAGCACAGCTGACAAAGGACCTCAGCGCAACATCTCGGCAATGCTTTTAATCCGGCTCTAACAGCTATCTAATAATGTTAACAGGCACCTACCCTAGCACGGGGTTAGACTGGGCATCAGCCACAAATTATCTTAACCCCACAATATCAACGTCATCCATCACAATGTGAGTGGATTTAAGGAACGTAAGTGCTATTAAGTGTGAAAAAGTTATCGTAAAGGCAGCAGCTGATAAGGTGAGAGAAACGTAACTCTTAGAAAGATAAATGCTTAATATGTTCTCTAATTCAGACTGGTTTTAGAGGAGCTCTACTGCAACAGTAAGAAAAGTGATAAGTTAGTGGCTGTATGGTTTTAGATCTTATATAAGGGATACGTTATATTTAAAGGGGGGGAAAAATTAGGATATAATGCATGTGGATATATTTATTTACTGGACAGCTTTGACGCTTTAGTTATAATAAGCGGAGTTTCTATAAGGTACATTAACTAAAGGTGCCACTAAAGTGCAGTTTACATCATAACCTATCTTCCTAAAGAGTTAGGTGGTGGGTCTTAGAGATAGCCAGCTAATAGCTCAGTCACTCCATTAAACACAGAGATAAAGTTAAGCCCAGAAATCGCACTTAGCGGTGGCAGCTAATGGACTTTAAAGCCTGGCCTTAGGGTATATAGGTAGGTAAAAGAAGTGCCTCTCTAGAACACCTCCACTTCACTATATAAAGTGATATAAAGAACAGATGAATAATTATTTAGTAACTTTACAAATATCCTTACTGGGATTTTAAATTACAACATATGTACTGTATACAGATATTAAAAGTTAAAAGGGTTATCCGCTGTTATCTAGAAGGGTTAAGCTTACCAGATGGGAAGAGTGGAGAATCCTCCTAAATGATAATAGATATGTTTTAAAGACCAATCAGGCACACGATATAACAGGGACCCCTGTCCGATATGGCTTAGTTAAACTCCAGGTTTATATTAAGTGTGGTGGGGAGGCGCGACGTGGTAAGATCTGGGCTTAGAATTTATGTTATAACTTAACCATAGGAGTCCAAGGCATTATACAAACCGTTTAGGCTGGTAGTTTTAACATTTAGGAAATCTAGGGCTTCTTAACTTAGCAGGTTGCCATCCACTAAGGTTAGAGGTGGTGATTAGATAAAGACTCCTAACGCCGAGATCGCCTGTTATAGCTGGAAAGGTGACTCTCCAGGTGGGTAATCTGTTAGCTGGTTTTAACCCCCGAAATCGCCTTCACTGGATTACTCACCAGCCACTAAGGTTACGGAAGGTGATGGGACTGGCGGTTACAGCTAGAAAGGAGGCAGGTGCTGTAGCTGGGTCTTACCCCTAAACACTTTTACGTTTAATTACTTAACAGCCATTAAGGTTACGGAAGGTGATGGGACTGACGGTTACAGTTAGAAAGGAGGCAGGTACTATAGTTAGGTCTCCCCCCTAAACACTTTTACGTTTAATTACTTACCGGCCATTAAGGTTAGAGCTAATAATACTGACGTTTTAGGTGTTAAAATAACTTCAGGTTATTACAGCTTAGGGACGCTTACGGCAAGGTCTAGCGAGCTGGATATCCTGGCGAGACTAACCTTATATATACAGGCCTTATATCTCTTGCCACTGTTAAAGCAGCCATTTAAACAGTGGTTGTAAACCTGCTTTTAGCCCGTCCAGATATAACGCTTCTTGGAGTATTAGCAGCAGGCACAGGTTAGCTGCCCCTTTCTGGTGGGCTGTATTATTAGCTTCAGTCTGGCGAAACTAAGTTAGGGAGGAGCCTTGAATTTACGACAGGGGGCGAAGTCGCCGATAAAGAGTGTGGCTAGAGCGGTGACAAGGGAAGGTGGCAGCGTCGGCAATGTTAACGACGATAACGAAGAGATAAGGGTTATTGGTGATGAAGCGATAAGGGAGAGCGGTAGTGTCAGTGACGAAGTGATAAGGGTTGTTAGTGACAGAGTGATAAGGGAGAGTGGCAGTGTTAGTGACAAAGTAATAAGGGTTATCAGTAACAGAGTAATAAGGGAGAGCGGCAACGTTAGTGACGAAGCGATAAGGGAGAGCAGTAACATCGGTAATAAAGTAATAAGGGTTATTAGTGACAAAGCGACAAGGGAGAGTGGTAATGTCAGTAACGAAGTAATAAGGGTTATTAGCAACAGAGCAATAAGGAAAAGCGGTAGCGTTAGCGACGAAGCGGGAGAGTAGCAGCGTTAAAGCAATAAGGGTTGTCAGCGGCGAAGCGATAATAAAGAGCGGCAGTAGGAAGCGACAAGGGTTATTAGCGGCAAAGCGATAATGGAGAGCGGCAGTAGGAAGCGATAAGGGTTATCGGCGACGAAGCAATAAGGGAGAGCGGTAACGTTAGCGACGAAGCGACGAGGGGAGAGTAACCGACATTTAAAGGCTAGGGATGAGAGCGGGTGGTTTAAAGCCCCTGAGAGAATGGCTATAGGTCACCTGCGTGACAGTAGGGGACTAATTAACAAATTACTAATCAAGCTAAGTTAATAACAGGCTGATTAGTCTATTTTCAGCCTTACAGTTAGTGTGGCTGGTTATAACTAGGTCTATATAAGTATACGTGTTTAGGGGTTTACAACCTCACTAATATTATAAGCTGTCTAAGCTGTGTGGCAGGCACACCACTACACTTAGTTAATTTAGACCTGGCAGAGACCTCACACAATAAAAAGCACTTTAAAGCTTTCAACCTCTTATCTAAATCCATAAGAGTAACTAAGTGTTAATAACAGCCATAAATCTAGACCTACTAATTTCAAGTAGCCATCCTGTGATTAGAGAGGTCGTTAATAACAGTGATAACTCTGATTTGGGTTCCAGGTCACAGCGGTCCTCATTAGAAAGTATATCCTCTAACTGTTATAACCTGCAGGAGCTTTTAAGTCAATATTACAAGCAGGACAACTGGTACGTTCTCTCAATTTCCACCCATAAGGCCGCACTAACATTTTTCCCAGGCAAGCCGACAATAAAAGACAGTATAAGGTCTGGAAAATGTTATATTAAATATGGACTGATATAATCTAAGAGGGACAACTCCACTACACTCCTCTTAATCCAAGGATCCAGGAGGTTTTAAATGTTAACACAGGCACTGGATGTTAGGCTGTGGAATTTACTAATCGATATCCTAGGACTTATATAATTAATACCGATTTATTTCCAGGCCAGCTTAACTACATACCACCCAACGTCAAGTTTCAAATTAATAACGTCCACATACTATAGAATTTTAAACCTGAGAGGTTTGATTTCATCTATATACACTTCCTCACAGTACGTCCACTTTTCTAGTCCCTTACCATAACAGTATATTAACATTACCTAGGGATATCTTTATAGGGGAGAGTGGCCTTCACTATATAAAATGGCCTGGAACAGCCTTAAGCCAGGCGGCTGGATTAAGCATACTGACATATCACCTTACATTTTAAATGACAGTCCTGCCCTAGTCTCCAGTAAGGTATCAGACAGTTTTTTTTCCACCAGCCAGAAGACAGGAAGGGTGTTTAACATTACACGCTAAAAGAGTAAGAAGTAGATAAAGGAGGCAGAGTTTACCTCTATAAACTCGCAGCAATATAAGGTCCTAATCGGGACATAGCCGCAAGATAAGTTACTAAAACACACAAATCTCTGGATAAAAGTTATTCTTCTTTCCAGGATAGATAGATGTTATTTAAGGTTAAGAGTAAAGGCGATAGGGCTTACACCTAAGGAGGTACAGATACTTCTCGTAAAGGTAAGGAAGGGACTAAAAAGGCACAGCAACCCTTATCTTCGTTTATTAGTTACCTTCACTCCTATTTTCTGTTTAATAAGAAATGCTAACGTTTTAATAACAGTTTAAATATATAAGTGCAGAAGCCACTTAAGTAGTGACTAGTGTGGTGTAATTAGGGAGGGTTAATAAGGGCTTTATTTTTATCTTACGTTATATATGTAAAACGCCGTTTAAGTCTAGTGATAAGATGGGAGGTTTTAAGTGTCTTTACATATCAGATTCTTTACCTGCTTAAGTTGGTACTTACTTATATATAATAATTTAAAGACGTATCGGGAATGTTTAAAGTTAATCTAGAGGCTTAAAGATTACTAACATACTTATTCCACTTCGTAAATAATCACTCCCGTTTATAATGGTTTTTAACTTCCTGGCATTACTATTTTTAATGGTAGTTCAAGGGCGTGGGTAAGGAAACCAGCTACTAACTTATGAAATTTATCATTTAAGAGGGCATAGCTATATATATAAATTATTAAGGGTCTCTTCTCACTAAACGTTATTTATAACTAGATTCTTCTTAACACACCCACATGCCTACCTATACTGGCTTATCAGCTAGACCACGTGTGTGATGTTAACCTAGTTATTTATATTAAGTCACTTAACCTTTGCTCTCAAATAGCCTGTAGTGGCGCAGTGTAGGTAGTCGTAACGGCTGGCGTTGGCAACGGGAGCCTAGATACAGCTACACCCAGAACTTAAATCCAAAGCAGCCAATAGGCAGTCAGTATCCACTTAACTGTAAGCGTGGCCGCCAGCCAGGTTAGTTTATCTAAGTTATTCACCAGTCAGTCCAAAAGGGACAGCCATCTAAAAGGTCGCTTACAGCCATATACATACCAAGACGTAAGTGGTGTCAGAACAGTAACCAAGTTCAAGCTAAGCTAAGCCAGACAGGGTACCCTCATCGTTACTTATATACCGTTCTACCCTTACTAACCCTGCTTCTACTTCCCGTATTATGCAGCCCTAGGTACTGAGAGGTGCTAATAAACAGTCATTACTGCCTGTAGGAAACCCTAACATATCCTCCATTTAGCTAGGACAGGGTCCCCTAATCTGCATTCCATTACCACTTAGCCACCAGCGCCCTTAACCCGCTTTATCCTTACAACTTACAAACTAACAAAGCTTATAAACACTAAAGTCGCTTTAATTATCACTTTAATAAATGTGATAACGTTTTTAATACACCCCTTAACTTAATCCCCCAAATCCTCACTACCACCGCTCTAGCCACCTAATATTGTTTAAGTTACGGTGTCGGTGATAATAGGCTCCCAGGCTCCCAGAACTGGTTTTTTAAGGCTCCTAAGAGAGATGTGTTAAGAGATTTTAAACTGCCTTTCCTTACCAGATGTCCTGTCTGTGGGTTATATGTGTAAATTGCTATTTAAACAGGTAATTAAATAGTCCTAAAAGGTACGTATATATTAACTTTTTTTTTAACATGTTTAACTTATATCTATACATTCAGCGTGGTGCTTCCCTTATTTGGGATCATCCACTCTTATCTATTAACAAGCTCACCCTTTAACTTTTGACGATTAAATGCGAGATTGGACAGGCTAAGCGTTTAATGGACGGTAAAATAGAGGAGATAAAGATAGAAGTTAATAAAATGGGACTTAGAGTTATTATAAGCTGTGTTCCTTAAGTTGTTTCAGAGCTGGCGTTTTACCTCTAACTCACTACCATGATTAAGGATAATAACACTAAAGATGACAATATTAAGGATGATGACACTGAGGATGACGACATTAAGGATGACGACACTGAGGATGACGACACTGAGGATGACAACACTGAGGATGAAGACACTGAGGATAACAACACTGAGGATAACGACACTGAGGATAACGGTATTAAGGATGGGGAGCAGAGCACACAGATATATTAACTTATCACTTATAACCAGGATAGTAATAAAGTCGCTACAGAGATTGTCAGCGGCTAGGATATGTTTATTAACCTTAGCGACGAATTCCTTATCACTAACAAAGCTATCTCCCCCTTATAACGCTTTCACCCTATCTCCACTAAGTACTAGGAGGTCCGTATACGTTTAAATATAAGACAGCTTCCCACTATATACTATACTAATAACTATCTCTACAGGATATAAAAGACTAAAAAGGCCTATTACGCATTTCGTGTCCCGTTAGTTAAGCCTGGGCTTCTAATGCAGTGGTCTCACGTTTATCACTATAAACTTCTTATAACTGACCCTTACACTTAGTGGACTGGTATGTTGAAAAACACTAAAACTGGTAATATTATAACCACTGAAACAGTGTTCGGGGAAATTAAATGTGAGGTCTTTATAATATTATTCCCTAATTACGGCCAGTGTTATCTGGAGGATATAAGCCCAGTTACAGACAGAAGTGTGCCCTTTACCTATACTATAAGGTAGTGACTTAAAAAAAGGCTGAAGAGGCCCGGATTAACAGATGTTATTATTAAAGGTTGGGAAGAAAAGCCAGTATATATGAACGTAAAACAGTTATAATATATCCTTAAGCGGAGAAAGGCTTAAGAAGAATTAGATAAGCTTAAAGGACACGTAAGAGATGTTAAAGGATGCTTTTAATTAACTCTTCAGATATTAGTTTCACTACACACCATTATTATATAAATAGAAGAATTAGCCTTATTTACATGAATTTCCATTTAGTCTGTATAGGGAGTGTTACAATACTTGCTTGCGAAATTAAAGGGGCTGAAGGCCTTCCTTACTACCTACACTAGGCACCTAGCAAGTGGTCTTACAGAGAATGTCAACATGACAGACCAGAGTGAGGAGCCTGTCTCGTTAAAAAACGCAGCTACGGCAAGCAAGACTGTGAATCTAATGTCTAACTCTCAGCACTTAACCTATTAAGTCAAGTCGGGTTAGTATAGCCGGCTTCGGCTTCGGTGCGGGAATGGACAGTGGGGGAAGTAATATACTTATTTTAACCCTGCTTCTTACTAGTTTATAAGAGTTGTTTTTAGGGCGTAGCTTAGCTATATTACTAAGAATTGAATTGTTCGGTCTTGTGAAACGAAGCTATTCCCAATCATGTCCAAGATCGTATCTAACGCAACAGACTTCTCCAAGCTTAGAATTTCCATCATTCTCAGAAAAGCAAAAGCAATCCGTGTTCTTTAATAAACAGCAATTAAATAACTATAAAGATGTCTACTTAAGCCTGCTAAATACATTATTCAAGCACCTTCCTTAAAGCAGCGAGGGGTGTTATAACTAAGAGGTATCTTAAGGTAGGCAGCTTTTATAACTAGTGCTTAAACAGTTCTAAATGAAAGCTAAAGTATGAGAGAATGGTGATGGGTATTCTAGAGTTTACGGAAGACCTTTAAACGCAGGATTAAACTTATAGAAGTGTAAACATTATAATTTTAATTAGTAAATAAATCTATTATTATAATAAAGAACTTACAGCTTTGCTATTCCACTACCACTATTATCCTTGCTTTCTAATAACTGTACTGCTCTTTAGAAAGCTGGCCACTATCTAACCCATGGCAGACACCCTTAAAGACTAAGTTTACTAATTCGCAAAACGCTTAGTTCCGAATATTCCTCCTTATAGTTAAGAAATACCACCATTTAAAGCAGAGGGCTTTTACCTTAAAGAGGGTGTTTACTGTAAAGAGGGTGTAAGAAGAAGAGGGGAGGAGTGGCACACACTTATCGTTAACTTACTTTATATATTACACGTTAGTGATAAAAGATTCCTTTTCTCCATACCTATTATAAAAAATATCAGCCATTCTCTACACGTAACTGTAATATACGTCCCTTTTTACCTCTTTACTATTTAACCCTTTAACACGTCTAACACTACTCTATAAGGGATACCTAAGTAAAACAGGACATATAATCTTTTATGGAAACAGTTACTGTTAATAATGTAAAAGGTATAGTAGAAGTGGAAAACTTATTAGGAAAAAGTAAGGTAATAGAAACCTTATATCTTATCCTTCTGCCTACACTTACTTTAAAATCTGTTTTTAGATTTGGGTTTTAGGTGTTTAAAAACACTTATCCTAAATCATCGCATTTCCGTTATCTGCTAATTCGCTCTCATTTTTACCATTAAAGACACGTAGAAGCGCCACGCTAAAATCTGCAATGCCTAGCTGAGAAACGCTTAGGTGGCGTTAAAGTGGCGGAATTACCACCGATTGTATAAGCAGATTGCTGAAAGGATTCCATTTCTGCTTTTAGTTTTCTACTTTCGGTTTTCTGCTTTCAGTTTTGCTTCTGTCTTATAAGGTATAAAATTTTTAATTACACTCTAACCAGCCAGCGTCACGCTATAGTCTGTAAATTCTAATCCTTCTACCTAGTTTGTCTAATATATTTCCTAATAAGATTTAGCTATTAAGCTAGTTATCATTATAGATAGGAATAAGATATTGCCGCTGGCCCCTTTATTAATTATAGAGAGGTAAAAAAAGATAACATTAATTATAAAGATGTAAAAAGTGATAGTTAAAGAGATTACCGACCTTTATGTGAAATTTGCCGCTAAGTTAATAATAACAGTATAAACAATTACATTGCTTAAGTATAAGAACCGTTAATTACAGCGCCGACTTAAAGATTAAAATGCTTTTATTTTAAGACTTGTAAATATAATAAAAGCCACATTTACTAAATGCTTTAATTATGGTGGTCTGCTAATATAAGAGGATATTAACAAAGATAATAGGATTAAGGAGATAATTTAGATTTATTAGAATGATAACATTAACGCTTTTAATTATGGAAATGTAATATAAATAGATGTAATGCCCCTAAATACTAAATCCATTTACTGTAATTAAGACACTAACACTTTTAACTCTAAGTATAAATATCCCAATACATCTAGTTAATAACCACTATAACGCTGGCGTAACCTTCGGCATTTTATCACGTTAAAATTTGGCAAGAAAGTGATACACGGCCTTAACGTCCATAAGTAAGCGATTCCCAGTGTGTGCGATATATAATATTTAACCACTTCACATAATGCAGCATTACCACTGATTAACTTTAACCCTAGCCCCACACTCCCGTATACACTTAGCGCCTGGCAGCCCCAGTACGTCTAGTATTTGAATTATATTAATAGTAGGGTTGTTTCTAATTACAGAACTCTAAGGGCTACGACTGATATATGTAAATAAATATATAAACGGGAGGGGCGTGTGACTTAACGGCCAGGGTTAGAGATGGTGGTAAAAGTTATATGTAAGCTGAATGGTCTAATTAAATCCAGCCCCTTAAATTCCAGCTAATTAGAGCCCTCTAACGACTTAAAGGGCACACAGTTCGCTGCGTCTAGGTTGCCATGTGTAACACTTTTAACAGTTCTGGTTGTTATTATAACAGTTATAAAACTATTATTATTATACTAATTTAAACTATTTTAAACTGTTACTGAGGAACTATTTGGCTACGCCGGAAGCAGGCCGCTAGGCACTTAAAACAGAGAGCTGGTACTTACTGGCAGGCTTATACCTACTCTAACACCATTAACAGCCATTAATTTCTTACTATTAGCTCTGCCTGGGGTAATATGTTAAAGAGGCCTGCATGTCTGGTTTTACACAGCCTTTCTTTCCTTCCACAACCACACATTACCTTCATGCACTCAGGCTTCCCACATATAACCTAAGGCTTACAAGCTTTAAGGAACTTGCCTTTTAGGCAGCCCCCTTTCTTACGCAACCTTTTCCGGTAACCCTTTAAGTTAAATAATCTGGCCTTATTCTGATTATCAATTAAATCGGGCCCCTTCAGGTCGTTATCCAATTCCACATTAAGCTTATTTAATATGTCATCCAATTCCGTGTTGGACTCTATTTTAGGCCTCCACTCGTCATCTGATTCCATGCCGGAGCCATCTAATTCAGGCTCCCAGTTATTATCTGATTCCAGGACGGACACCTTAGGCTTACACTTATCAACTAGTTCCGGCTCCTTCAGGTCGTTATCTAATAAGGGCAGAGGCCATACTATAATTATCTCTTCTAGTATTTAGGTTGTTAAAGATACTATGCTAATTAGGATATTAATATAGGGTGTAGAAGAAGAGGCTTAATACTGCCTAGTAGATACTTTAAAAATACCCAGTACCTAGGTTAGTGGGAAGATTCCCACTTAGATAGAAAGAGTAAAAGATAATCTAAGGTGTGAGTGGATGAGACTGGTTTTCAGGATCTGGGAGGGACGCCTATTAAATACTTTTACCCACATATAATACCCCCTGAAAAGCACTGGCTGGAATATCTGGTAAGTGTGGTTTTAAAGCTATAGGTCTAAGCCGTCTAAGCCTACTTAAGGTATCTCTGGCTGATACTTAGGGTGATAATAATAAGCCTTAACATTTAGGAGGCCTTAACTTCTTAACTTAGCCACTAAAATTTACAGGCCACGGTGGTCCCTCAGGCTGCCCTAACTGCACTGGCCGCCCATTCCACCCATTTACATATCCTCGCCTAACACTGGCCTACCACCACCCTCTACACTACCACCACACTCTACACTACCACTCTCGGTCTTTAATAAGACAAGACAAGTCATACCTTCTTCCCAGAAAGAAACCAAACACAAGGCAAGGCACTCAAAGCCCAGGAGCAAGAACTAAGTATCCCTAGAAATTAGGCACGCCAGAGGAGTTAAAATGGTGATAGAGTAGATTCCCGTCCTCCAAAACCTGATATGCCCCCCATAGCAATTAAGAAATTCTGAAAGCTCTCCCTGTCTATATAGTCGTTAGTAAAGGAGGATAGAGATTTAAAGACTTAAAAGGGCAGCCTAGAGTAGTTTTAAGCCGCCTTACCTCATTTCCAACACCCCTAGCCTAGTGTATATCAAGAAACTAATAATCCCAGGTGATATGCAAGTAATAAACCACTAAGTACTAGACTGCTAAGTGCTGGGTTGTTAAGAATATAGAGTGTAATACCAGAGGTATTTTAAAACTCGGTAATGAATAACTATTACCTATTTAGGTCCGGTAAGCAGATACTTAAGTAGTAATTTAAACGGGTGGGTAGGAGCTTAAGGAACCTACCTTAATAAAACACACCATAGTAAGTGTAGTACCCTTTAAAGTTAATAATAAGGCCGTCACTGTTGGGTGTTTGAGCATCCATCCTAGAGTATAAAAGATTACGCCTAACAGCCTGTAAACTGTGACGTAATATTGTAGAAATCGGCGATTCTGTGTTATGAGCTTTATCTTTATAATGTCTTGATATTGTGACTGCCTAGACTCTGGCTGTAGTCTGCTGCCTATCCCAGGGGTTATTAACTTTATCACGGAGCTAACAGGTGACAGATTAGGCGACCTGTAAGAAGGTTTCAGGATATAAATAGAGTAGTATAAGAGAAATAAAAGATAGTATGAAAGTCCCAGAATTAATAAGCCGGTTCCCACCTATAGGTCTTGGGATTTGGTTGGATTTATACTACGTAAAAGGTGAGACTGGTGTGATACGTATTATAATAAGGGGTTATAGAGGCATATTTAAGGCTGGCGTCGATTTATATAGTGCTTAATCGCTTAGCTCCCACTGCCCCTCAGGGTTTGCCAGTTCCACCGATGTAAGGCCGTCTTCCACGCCCTCTATTAGGGGAGGTTAATATGGGTGATGAAGTCAACTTAGTAACTGTATCCTAAGGTAAGGACCTTATAGCGGGATTAGTGGACTTTATACCCGTCGTAGTCCCACCTAACTACCTAGGTTAGTATATAGGTAGATTCCTACCTTATATACCTAATACCTATTCCTCTATGTATAAAATAGAGTACCTGGACTTAGGGTTGCGGGCCTGTAGAGCGCTTCCACAGCTAACACGGAAACCTACGTAACAGGGAGGCCGACGCTCAAAATAGACCCCTTCCTAAGGCTTACCACAGCCTTAAACATTAAGTCCCACAGTTATTATTAGCCTAAATCCACAACCCTTAATAGTTATGCTTAACGTTAAGTGGTCCGCTTAAAAAGGTGTTAACAGCGGCGACTTAGGCTAGAAGGAAACTTTCATAACATAAATAGAGTAATGTAGGAGAAATAACAGATAGTATAAAAATACCAGAATTAGTAAGCTGGTTCTAACTTACAGTTCTGCCAGTTCCACGACGCGAGGCTATCTTCCACGGCCTCTATTAGGTAAGGCTAATATCAGCGACGAAGTTAACACTACATTTGACGCAAGGCAGAAAGGCTAAGGCGGCTATAATCACACCGGTGGGTCTAGAACCTAGGATCTCTTACTTTACTCTGTCCCCTCTTTATACTGGCCGTCACACTGTTAGCCTAATATAAAGGCCTATATTATAAATAGGGACGTTAACTAGCTGTTTACCTTACTAGTTCTCCTTGCTGTATCTAATAGCTATTCTTTCTCTAGATATATAAGGATAGGAGTTTAGGTTTTAAGTTGAAAACTAATTAGCCCACTTATATTCTAGTCCGCTCCACCTCATCTATTAGTTAGATCACATCACTAGCTAGTAAAGGGACTGTATAATTACCCTTCACGTTTACATCACATCTAAATAATGTAGCCCTGACGAGGAGTCACGCCAGTTAAGACCCTAACCTCCCAGCTCCACCTCTACTAACTATTATAATAAAGGCCATAACAGTGACGAATAATCTTATCTCCGGCTAATATCCCTTACTAACGATAGGATAAGAGTGAATACACACTAATTAAGTAGTCAGCACCTACTCCTATTAGTTAAGATATCACAAACCCACCAGGGACTTAACAGCAGTAACGCAGCCCATTCTTTAACACGTATTTCCACCTTAGGCCAGATTAAGGACCCTATAGTTTAAACGCTAACTTAATATATAAATTACTTAACTACAGTATATAACTGTAAAGAGGCCTAAACATATAACACCTTTTAAGTTAATACCTGCTTACTAAGATATATATCAGCCAAACTCCTCTTATCTACCCCTCTTTACACACTCTAACAGTCCCTAACACTATTTAAAGTTCCTTACTCTTAAAAACATTAAAGTTTAAGATTCTGCTTTAAATTTATCTTCCCTAGGACCTAAATACCTACCCACCTACCTATCATAACTAAATAGGAACCCATAAACAAACCTAAATCCCCTATACTAAGAGAAAGGGGGAGACCTAATCTAGTTATAACTTCCTCCAGCAGCAAAACAGTCCCCAATACCTTATAAGGCAATAATGTTATTAATACACCGGGTACGCACTCCCACAGTACTTCATCCTCTTTAAATATCATTAGTAACATATCTACTATAGAAGTAATATCTAAATTCACTGTATAAATCTCCTAGGAAGACAATCGGCAAAACTTAAATACGTAGCCGTCCCCTGCCTAAAGGATGATCTGCAATTTCACATAGTATTATATTAGTGAAATCTAAGATAACTGCAGGTTAATCTGTGTAACGGAAGAAAAAATATTTTAATTAGTAAGTAACCTTCACTCTAAGGATTACTAGGAGGAGAGAAGTTAGCAAAATAATATAAAACTGTTAAGGCACACCTTACACTATTTACACTACTATATCCTGAAAGATAACGTATTCTTATACCACCTAAGGTTAATATACCTTGCCGAACAGTATATGGACGAAATCCTAACTGTGGGGAGGCACACTTCCCTTTCTCCTGTTAATCTGAAGCGCTACCCTTTTATAGAAACAAGCGACCCTAAACGACATTATCCCAGTCGAAGCCCCACTGTCAGACCTAAGCCTACTTATATCCTGCGGAAGGTAAGTCCCCTCCTCTCTATAATGTTCACATCTTTACATCACTAACATTAAATCACCCGTATAAGATACTTAATATTAACTTTATATGTCACGGCTACCTATATAAAGCTAAGAAGTTGGTAGGGTAATAACTATAACATATCATATCAGAGACCGCAGGTCGTTAAAGACGCCTTTAAATATCCAGAGCCTAATTTAAAATCTCTTAAGCATACACGTAATGTTACACACAACCGCTAATAACAGGATAAGATTAATATCAAATCATCACTTAGCTGACCGGGGGTATTATAGTGGATCTGTAAGGCTGGAAGCTTTTAAAGATTAAAGGTAACGGTTAATTTAAGGAACCGGTTTATAATTATAGTTATATAACTAAATCTACCTCCTTCATCTCCTAAACTATTATTTCCCAGTAACTAAACCTAAACACGTTAATAAAGCTACCTAGGTACCTTACCCGGTCTATACTTTATAAGTAACAGATAACTCTCTTCTAGCTATAAGATCGTTTTATTAGCTTAGATATGTGTAAATACATTAATTCTTAACTTTTACAATTTTCTTGTAAAAAGGGGGCCAGAAGCCAGAAGCGTCAGAGTTATAAACGTAACACTTCTTATCCATCTCTACAAACAGGTAGACATAAGCCTTATATCGTTACAGCTTATCTGCTTTACAGAACACAGTTATCCAGTGTTTATTTCACCTCCTTTATAGCAGTCTCTAAGCGTCCTGTTATTACAGCCGGATGGTTTTATAGCTGGTGGCCACCGGCATCTAGGTGGTGGGGTAAGTATAGGGTTTACAGTAATACCCCATTTACCCTAAGCGTTCAGCACGCATCTGCTCCTGGGAAATCATCTCGCTGTTAGGTCTTTATCAGCGCTGTCCCTAAGGAGGGGTGAAATACCCTACCTTAATTTAAGATCCATATTAAAGAGATTAATAATGCGGATTAGCTGTTATGATTAATGTTTTAGCTGGCTGTCTGGGTTCTAGACCTATTGCTAAAGGGGTGAGGTTAATTATTTAAACGTTAAGTGGTTATTATACTAAACTTAGGCAGGCAGCCTAACTAAATATAGAACACAGAATACAGAATACAGAATATAGAATATAGAATATAGAATATAGAATATAGAATACAGAATATAGAACGCAGGAGCTAGAAGTTAGGGTGGTGGGGTGTATACCCCAGTCTTAAGATCGCTGAGCGCTAAATCGTCTTAACATGCGGCCCAGCCCCCACCCCCTCTAGGGTCCGCTACTGTTAGGTAGATTAGTTACTGGAGCTTAAGTGCGATCTCTCTTAAAGAAGATAGCTATAATTATGTAAAGATACGTATTATCTAACGCTACGTATAAATTACCACGTTTCTTCTCTCTGTAAGACCATTAGAGGGAGAAATGTGAACTGGACTTTAGGTATTCCAGGTTAGGCTTTACTAACTTAAGAATCCCCTCCATTTACTCTTATAAGAACCCACCACATACCCCATTTAAAAGGGAGCTTTAACTTCCTCCTCACACCACTTATTCACCTTACCTTAAACCTAATGGCTCTTTTAGTGTAGTTTTCCCCCTACTAATCTCTTTATTTCCCTTTATTAATTCGCTCCACTTTAAAGCTAATAACCCGTCCGGGATCCAGTTTGGGGTCTAGTCTGGGATCTGGTTTGGGATCTAGTTCAGGACGGCGAGCTTACCGTTATCCCATTAATTAATAAATAAGAGGGATCTTTTAGTAAACAGGAGAGATATTTTAGTAACCTTAATTAAGACCAGCCTAAAGGGTTAAATAAGTTGCCTAATTTACAGTGCTGTAATTAAGTGTACTTCCACTTACTATTAAAGTGGAAGGTTACGCCTCTTATACCTGTTTAATCTTACTAAAAGCTGTCTCAGGTCTTAAAAGTCCCGTAACCCTGTTTTTAAGTGGTAAAGTCTGTAAGATAATTACCGTATTAGCTAAGGTTAGTTACATAGGCACATTATTTCTTTAAATTAAGGATTAAACCACTAGTGTTAATTCCATACCATCTAGGGCCATCTCAGGAAATTCTCAGGGGCTACTAACGCTACTAATATTACTTAAAAGTTCTGTAACTCTATTTTTAAGTAACGGAAGCGCCTCCGGTATTATAGGGAGATGTGGGGGAAGGATATATGGTGGGAGTGTTAATCCATTTCTGGGATGGCTCTCAGATAAGGCTTTTATAAGTGCGATCTGAGGCGGCTTAAGTAGGCCTAAGTTGTTATAAAGGCGACTTAAGGATGTTTCTGGCAATAGTTTAAGGCTTTTAATTATAATTAGCACCAGCTGGCCAGGGCCGTATGGGAGAAGTGTAACTATATATGCCTACAATTCACCTTTATTACCCTCTATCTGTATATTTACAATTTTAATTTACATAAGGCCCTTAACTGATATATCCTCCCTTATTACCACATCCTCCTTAACCACCGTATTTTTATTCACCTTAAAAGGATCTGTATCTATTAAAAAATGCGTAGTGATTAGCCTTAAACGCGGTCTTTCAGGCTCTGTGTAACTTCCTAGGGGTAGTACCGGAGTATCGGCCTTAGGGTGCTGGTTACCTAAATTTATAAAATCCACTCTACGGACGGTTTAAAGTTAATTTAAATCTTAAAGTAGGTTAATAATAACTTCCCTAATACCATTATTAAAAAATACCTTTAGTATATAAAGTAGAACGTACTCTGGTGTAACCTTAGCGTCTTTAAGTGGACGATGTGCTAATAAGGTGGGTAAGAACCCTGTAAAATACAGCTGAAATACTGTTTTATTAAAAGGAACACCGCTTTACCACTCCACACAGTCTCCATCCTTTAAGTGAAATTCGTGAATTAAAGAGTTTAATACCTATATTTCAAGGTTTTAATGGATGGTTAGGTTATTAAAACCGGCTTGTAAAATAAGGTTAAGAAAATATTAAACCGTTATAAAGTTAGGTAAAGCTTCCCGCCTTTCATCTTCCCCTTTAAAGTCTTAATACGCTTAAATATTATAAAGTTATAAGAAGCGTCAGAGGGCGGCTGTAAACCTAATTAAAAATAAGAGCTTAGCGGATGGTTATTAATACTTTAATGTGAGAAACGAACCGTCCTTAGTCTTAATAATTAGCGCTTTATTAACTAACCAGTTCCTTTTCAGGCGTTTATAAATTATCAGCTTTCGTTTATTCCTAAGTTTTTATAAAGGCGGTAAAAGGTACTTTAGAAATATCTTCACTTTAATCGTTATAAATAACATATTTATATAAAATGTTTTAAGACTTGGAATAATTATATTAAGTTATAAAATCTTAGCTTTTAACTGGCTTTAAATTCTAAGGTTATTAATAAAGGGGAAAAGCTCTCCTATGTAAAACATATTACTAATAACATAGCGGTCGTTTAAGTATACAGAAGGAGCTTAAAGCTGGAGGCTTAAAACGCTCTATGGATTAATAAGTTCTGTAATTTAAGGGTTATTTCCTGTGATTTCCCACCATATATACAGTATATGTTTAAAAAAATTCAAAACTAACTCCTCCAGGTCTCTAAGGTGCTTATAGAAGTTTCTAAGCTGTAGCCCCTAGATAACTTTAGGAAATTGCTTAATTTTAAACAGCGCGTCCGCAAGAGTAGGGTTTGATTTAAGAAAGCTTTTAAGGTTGTTCGACTTTGGCTTAAATAGCCGATCGTAATACTCCTGCTTACGGTCTATATCTCCATCTTTACACACTTTATAAATAGCGATAAATATCTATATATTATAATATCCTACCTTATACAAGTAGTACTTAGCTTCACCCTAGGCCCATTTATTAACCGCTATAGGTGTAAGCTGATAAGGGAAGTTAAACCACTTAGTTAATATAATGTAAAGTTTCACAACCTATATTAGCTTAAGCCCGTCGCATGCCTTCACCGCCACTAGTTTATAAATCCCGTCTAGGTGAGCAATTTTATAACCTTTAAGGAGCGGATAGTTAGAATTCTTTATAGCCGCCGACAGCTTATTCTCAGATATTTAAAATGTTACTAATATTACATCTAACTCCCTATATGTAACAACTCCCCAGATATGATTTTCCCAATCTCTTAATCGACACCTCTTTTTAAAACGACTTATTAAACGTTTAACTTACTTTAAGTTTAAATGTCTCGTTTATCGGCCAAATGGTACGAGAAGGTCAACTGGGCAGATAACAGTGCTGGCCAGATCTATAATTAATACTAATAATTAAAAAAAGTCAAATAGGTTAAATAGTATATAAAGCTGTAATATCTAGTGTATTTACAGAATAAACTATATAGGTGCCTATAGGCTCTTAAGGTCCTAGATTCGTTCGTCCTTAAATGGCAGGGATTACGTAAGGTGGTCCCAAGTAACCACCCCTAAACCAGTTTTCTGGGAACAGGAACCTATAACTGGGATTAACACTAGAAGTACCTACTTACATTACCACGTTAGACTTAAACTATACACCCCCCTTAAAATAAGGTTATAGCTTAACTGGCTAGGGTTTCCGCCATTCCCATTTACACCTAACACAATTCTTTTACCTTTAATCTCCAGCTACTCACTTACCTATAGCAGATATGCAGACAGAATCCAGCCTATAACCCCACCCCCTTACGCCAGGTAGTTAGCCAGGTTATTAGTTAGAGTTAAAATCCAGAATGCCCAGATAGCATTCCCTCCTCCTTAAGCACCAAGCGGTATATAGAATGTTAGATAAGGTAGCAGGAACGCCTTAAATAATCCTCGCTATTAAAGGTAGGGTGAAGTGGCGATTCTTACATGCTAATAAGATGGATATTAAAAATAGCGTAATAAGGTTAAAAACAGTCGCTCCTAACACGATTACTTTCGACTGTAAGTTATATAACATTAAGGTGCTCTCACCTATTAAGGCGGGACCAGAGT
>Ga0247781_1000146_pt1 | contig 20814 bp, 10 predicted proteins | sample UWRJL184509B5_FD_179922 | JGI IMG/M metagenome (GOLD analysis project Ga0247781, IMG submission 179922) | Plant litter microbial communities from Arlington Agricultural Research Station in Wisconsin, United States - UWRJ-L184-509B-5 | ecosystem: Environmental > Terrestrial > Plant litter >...
CCCTCGGCGATGTGCCGGAGCACGTCCAGCTCGCGCGGTGTCAACCCGGCCAGCGGCTCGTGCCGGGCCAGCAACTGCGTGACCACCTCGGGGTCGAAGGCGGTGCCCCCGCCCGCCACCTGCTGCACCGCCTGGACGAACTGCTCGACGTCGGAGACGCGGTCCTTGAGCAGATAGCCGACCCCGCCCCGGTTGTCGGTGAGCAGTTCCCGGGCGTAGAGCGGTTCGACATGCTGGGACAGCACCAGCACGGGCAGCCCGGGAATCTCGGCTCGGGCGGCCAGGGCGGCCTTGAGGCCCTCATCGCTGTAGGTCGGCGGGAGCCGGACGTCGACGATGGCCACATCGGGCCGGTGGCCGAGCAGCGCGGGCAGGAGCGCGGGACCATTGTCGACGGCCTCGACCACCTCGAAGTCGAACGCCTCCATCAACCGGGTGAGCCCGTCGCGCAGAAGGGTCAGATCTTCGGCGATGACAACGCGCACGGCATCTCCATGATCATGACGGTGGGACCGCCTCGCGGGGAGGAGATCTCCATCGTTCCGTCGAAGGCGATGAGACGACGTTCAACGCCCTGCAGCCCGGTGCCGCGTGCACAGTCGGCGCCGCCGACCCCGTCATCGCCGACCACGACCTTGAGCACGCCGGCGGCGTGGTCGATGGTGACCCAGGCGGACCGGGCGTGGCTGTGTCGGCCCATGTTGGCCAGCGCCTCGGCCACCGCGAAGTAGATCGCCGACTCGACAGGCGTGTCGAGCCGGCCAGGCAGGTGGGAAGTGACGTCGGTGGGCACCGGCAGGCTGATCGCCAGCGCCCGGACGGCCCCTTCCAGGCCGCGTTCGGCCAGCACCGGCGGATGGATGCCGCGGACCAGGTGCCGCAGCTCGGCCAGCGCGTCGGTGCTGGTGGCGCGCGCCTCGGCCAGCAGCTTGAGCGCCCCGGCCGGGTCCCGGCGGACGAGACGCTCGGCCAGCCCGATCGTCATCCCGACCGAGACCATCCGGGCCTGCGCGCCGTCGTGCAGGTCCCGCTCGATGCGGCGCAGTTCGGCGGCCTGCGCGTCGATGGCGTCGGCTCGGGTCATGGTCAGGTGGGCGACCCGCAGCCGCAGTTCGGCGGCGGGGGTCGGGGCCAGCAGAAGCCGTGCGAACTGGAAGTGGGTCTTGCGCAGCAGCGGCGCCAGGGCCAGCCCGCCCGCGAGGATCACCACGCCCTGGGGGAGGGCCAGCCACGCCTCGGTCAGGTTCGCGGTGGGCCAGAACAGGGCGTACCCGAACCAGACCTCGCCCAGGAACAGCCAGAGCGGCAGCAGCAACGCGCCGGCCATTCCGTAGATCACCAGAGCCAGGGTGGTGAGTCCCAGCCCGACCGCGATCAGCGCGCCGGGCACGAGCCAGGCGAGGTCCCGCCAGGTCGCCGGGTCGGTGATGATCCAGCGCAACCAGCGGCGAGAGCCCTGGTCGGTGCCGGGAGGGGAGGGGTGGTAGGGGCGGCGGATGGCGGTGCCGGCCGAGGTGCCGAGGCGGCGTTCAAGATCGGCCCGCCAGCGGACCACGGTGGTGGTGACGGCGAGAAGATCGGTCCCGAGCATCGGTACGGGGCTGAGCACCAGCCCGATCAGCCAGACGGCCAGAACCGGCACGTTGAGCAGGGCGAGGCCGACCGTGAGCACGCTGTCCGCGGTCGCGCTCCAACCGGCATGCGCCCGGTTCCGGAGTGTCATGAGTACATCATCCCCGGATCCGCAAGGGGTGCTGACACCCCACCGCCGTTGGGGTCCTTCACTCCTGCCCTCGAGCCGGGGAGCGGGAAGACTCATACCATGACGGTAACCACGGTGCGACCCCGCGCGACGACGAGTGGCAGTGACTTCGCGGAGCTGAACCGGCGAGTCAATGCCCTCGGCCTGCAGCGGCGGCAACCGGCGTACTACGCCCTGCGGCTGTCGATCGTCGGCCTGCTGGTCTGTGGCGGGTGGGCGGCGTTCTTCCTGATCGGGTCGTCCTGGTGGACGCTCGCGGTGGCGGCCTTCCTCGCGGTGGCGTTCGCGCAGCTCGCGCTGGTGGCGCACGATCTGGCCCACCGGCAGGTGTTCCGCACCAAGAAGCCCAGCGAGATCTTCGGGCGACTGGCCGGCAACATCGGGGTGGGCATGAGTTACGGCTGGTGGATGGAGAAGCACACCCGGCACCACAACAACCCGAACCACGACGACCTCGACCCGGACGTGGCGCCCGAGGTGCTCATCTGGGCCACGGAGTCGGCGATCGGGCGGCGCGGGCTGGCCGCGTTCGTGACCCGGCACCAGGCTGGACTGTTCTTCCCGCTGCTCACGCTGCTGGGGATCGACCTGAAGGTTTCCAGCGTCAAGGCGATCCGCGCCGGGACCGTCAAGAGGCCGGTGCTCGAGGCGGCGCTCCTGGTGGTGCACGCGGTGGCGTACTTCTCGGCGCTCTTCATCGTCCTGTCGCCGCTCCAGGCGGTTGCCTTCATCGTCGTGCACCAGGCGCTGTTCGGCGTCTACCTGGGAATGACCTTCGCCCCGAACCACAAGGGCATGCCGCACCCCACCGGTAACGAGGACTACCTGCGCAAGCAGGTCCTGACGTCGCGCAATGTGCGAGGTGGATGGTTCGTCGACGTGGCCCTGGGTGGACTCAACTACCAGATCGAGCACCACCTGTTCCCGAGCATGCCGACGCCCAGCCTGCGCAGGGCTCAGCCGATCGTGGCGGCCTACTGCGCCGAGATCGGTGTTTCGTACGAGCAGACCAGCCTGATCGAGTCGTACCGGCAGGCCCTGGCCCACCTGCACCAGGTCGGCGCCCCGCTGCGGGCCGCACGCGACTGAGTTCGCCGACCGCATCGCCGGGCAGAAGGCCGCGGGCGGCGCGGGGGGTGACCACTTCGCCAAGCCCGGCGCCGACGACCGCGTGTGTTGCCCGGCGCCGGCACCAACCGATCAGCCGACGTACGCCGGATGGCGAACCTGCTTGCTGCAGGTTCGCCATCCGGCTTCGGTCGTGCGAGGGAGAGCGTCGACCGTACGGCGATGGTCCACGCCCTTTGCTCGGGGTTGCTGACCTTTGCTCGGTGTTGCTGACGCACAGCGGCTCGGTGGCGAACGGCCGGAAGCTGAGGTGGGCCACTCCCGGTCCACGGACGGTGCGGACCGGGAGTGGCCACTGCGGACACCGGAGTCGGGCCCGACTCCCCATCGGCGGCGGATGATCTGGCTTGAGGTTTCGCGCCGGACGTGCGGTGGAAGGTAGGATGGCGCAAGCGGAACCTCTGGGTAAATCCGGGGTTAACGCGAGGTAAATGACCTGTTGAGGGGCGCCACTTTTAACGGCGCGCATACGGCGGAAAGGGGTACGTTTCGCGTGGCCGACCCGGGTGACACGGATCGGCGTACCGGAACTCCACATATGCGGGCGTGCAGTGACTGAAGCAGTGATGACCAAGGGTTTCTGGCAGCCCCCGCTGACCGGCCAGGTACCGAAGGTCGAACTCAAAGTGGCGGTCTCGAACAACGATCTGTTCGCGCTGGGCGCCGATCTGTCGGGCGGCCTCTCGCGGAAGGTCTATTTCCTCGACACGGTCGACCGCGCCCTCCAGCGGCACGGCGTGATCGTGCGGATCCGCAGCACCAAGGGCCGCGGCGGGGACGCCGTGGTGAAACTGCGGCCGGTGCTGCCCAAGGCGCTGCCGGGGTGGCTGCGCAACGACGACGGCTTCGCGGTCGAGATCGACGCCCTGCCCGACAACTACGCCTGCACGGGCGCCCTGAAGCGGACCCTCGGCCGGCACGAGGTCGAGCGCACGGTGGCGGCCCGCAAGCCGCTCGCCCGGTTACTCTCCGGCCGGCAGCGGCGCCTGCTCACGGCATACGCGAATGTGCCCCTCGACTCCCTGCGCACGTTCGGGCCGGTCGAGGTGCGGCGCTGCCGGCTCACGGTCGCGGCCTGCGACCACCCGCTCGTCGCCGAGCAGTGGACCTTTCCCGACGGTTCGATCATCGCCGAACTCTCCACCCGCTGCCCCTCGTCCAAGGCGGCCGTGGTGGCCGACGAAACGTCCAGCGCGCTTCGGGCCCACGGGATCATGCCCGACGACGAGCCGCAGGTCACCAAGACCGAGGCGACCCTGCGCCACTTCAGACCTCGATCTGTGAACCCATGATCACCGTGCGGTCGCGGGGGAGGCTGAAGTATTCCGCCGCGTCCGCGGTGATGTAGGAGGTGGCGATGAAGAGGCGTTTGCGCCACGGCGCCATCGTGTGCGAGGGACTGCGGACGAGCTCGATCGTCGACAGGAAGTAGGACGCCTCGTCGACCGAGATCGGGCCCTCGGTCTGGTCCGCGTCGAGCGAGAGCAGCAGGGCCGGCACGTCGGGAGTCTCCATATAGCCGAAGCGGGCCGTCACGTGCGTGATGCCGTCCCCGGGATATCCCAGGTTGTCGATGAGGACGCGTTGGTCGTCGGCGAGCCGGGGCACGGGCACGGTCTCGATCGACAGGATCACCACGTGGTCGTGGCGCACGTGGTTGTGGTCGACGTTGGCCCGCATGGCCAGCGGGGCGGTCGTCTTGCCGCGGTTCAGGAAGATCGCGGTGCCCGGCACCCTTCGCAGTGGCGGCTGCCGGAGCGGTAGCTCGTCGACGAACTCCCGCAGCGATCCCTCGGCGCGGTCACGTTCCGCGGTGACGATCTCACGGCCGCGCTTCCACGTGGTCATCACCGTGAACGCGAGAAGTCCGATCAGCAGCGGCAGCCAGGCTCCGTGCACGATCTTGGTGAGGTTCGCGGCGAAGAACAGCAGATCGATCGCGAGCAGCGAACCGCCGCCGATCAGCACCAGCCACAGCGGCGTCCTCCAACGCACCCGGGCCAGATAGAAGAAGAGCAGCGTGGTGATCGTGATCGTGGCGGTGACGGCCATGCCGAACGCGTACGCCAGGGCGGCTGAGCTGCGGAACGCGAAGACCAGCACGAGTACCGCGACCATCAACAGCCAGTTGATCCACGGTACGTAGATCTGGCCGATCGTCGACTCCGAGGTGTGCGCGATGCGCAGTCGCGGCAGGTAGCCGAGTTGGCCCGCCTGCGACGTCACCGAGAAGGCCCCGGTGATGACCGCCTGCGACGCGATCACGGTGGCCGCGGTGGCCAGGACGACCATCGCCAGCCGCGCCCAGCCCGGCACGAGCAGGAAGAACGGGCTGGAGACGTGGCTCGGGTCGCCGAGCAGCAGCGCGCCCTGGCCCAGGTAGCTCAGCGTGCTCGCGGGCAGCACCAGTCCGAGCCAGCCCCACACGATCGCCTTGCGCCCGAAGTGGCCCATGTCGGCGTAGAGCGCCTCGGCCCCGGTGACGGCGAGCACGATCGCGGCGAGCGAGAAGAACGCGATGTGGAAGTTCCCGACCAGGAAACCGATGGCGTACGTCGGGGACAGCGCCTCGAGGATGCGGGGGTGCTGCACGATGCCCCCGATGCCGGCCGCGCCGATCGCGGTGAACCAGAGGATCATCACGGGGCCGAAGAGACGTCCGACCGCGGCGGTCCCCCGGCGCTGGAACAGGAAGAGCACCACGATGATCACGGCGGTGAGCGGCACGACGGCGTCTTTGAGGCCGGGCCGCACCACGGCCAGCCCCTCGACCGCCGACAGCACCGAGATCGCCGGGGTGATCATGCTGTCACCGAAGAAGAGGGCAGCGCCGAAGATGCCGAGCCCGGCCAGGAACGCCGCGCTGCGTCGGTGGCTCGCCGTGCCCCAGCGCCGCAGCAACGTGATCAGGGCCAGGATGCCGCCCTCGCCGTCGTTGTTCACCCGCATCACGAGCGTGATGTACGTGAGCGTGACGATGATCATCACCGACCAGAAGATCGTCGAGACGACGCCGAGGATGTTGGCCTCGTTGATCGGCACGGGGTGCGGGTCGGCCGGATTGAAGACGGTCTGCAACGTGTAGATCGGGCTGGTGCCGATATCCCCGAACACCACACCGAGGGCGCCGACCACCACGGCGCCCTTGATCGTGTGGCGGACCTGTCGCTCGTGCGGAGTCGCCGTCTCGGGCGCCTTGAGGCTCACCCGCTCATTCTGCGCGCCGGTGCGCCCTTCCAGTCGATCGCCCCGGGGTGTTGCCTGCCACGGGTCGCGGGAGTTTAGTCACGCGGGTTCAGTCCGACGGTGGCCGCCGTGCGCGGCGGCCACCGCTCGGCACCGCCCTGGCGTACCAGGAAAGCGGTTCGGCGGGCTGGTCGGCGGCGTCCGGGAAATCTTCGGGACGCGGGGAGAACAGGGGTTACCCGCCGACGTGGATGAACGGCGCCCAGAAGAAGGGGTGGTCGATGCCGGGCACGACCGGCTCGTTGCGCACCGGGCCGATGTGGCGGGTGCGCTGAGCCGGTGGACCGGCTTCGAGATCCAGGGTGCGGTACTGATCATTCGCCTCGGCCACGCTCAGGGCACACACCTCCCGCTGCGCCCGGGCCAGCGCGGCGGCGGGCGGCCGGTCGGCGAGCAGCTCCCGGTGCAGGGCGACCATCGTCAGACCGGCGATCTGGTCGTGCACCGGCCAGAGCGAGACGATCAACTCCCGGACGCCCGCGCCGAGGAAGGCCCGGGTGAGCCCGACCGTGTCACCGGCCGAGCCGGCCTGTCCGCGGCCGCTGTCACACGCGCTGAGCACGGCCAGGTCGACCGTGGTGCCGAGGCCGACCAAGTCGGGGACGGTGAGGCTGTCGGCGCCGGCCAGGGCGAGCTCGGCGCTGTAGGGTGCGCCCTCGGCCAGCGAGCCGTGGGTGGCCAGGTGCACGATCCGGGCGGTGGCCATGCGGTCGAGCACGGCCGTGCGGTGGGCGGCCGCGCCGCGCAGAACTTGCTGCTGCCGCAGCCGGGCGATGGTCACGGCCTCGACCTCGGCGCCGGGCAGCCGCATCAGGTCGCGGTCCGGGCCGTACGCGGGATTGCCGACCACCAGGGCCTCGACGCCGGCGCCGAGCGGCGGGGCGGCGCCGGGATCGGCCGGCAACAACGAGGAGGAGGGCAGGTAGGACAGCTCGTGCTCGGTAATCAGCAGGTCGGCGCCGATCGGCAGAACCTGGAAAGGCAGAACGGCGAGACTCCCGTACGGCACCACGACCACCCGCCGATATCGCGCCAACTCCGCGGCGAACGGCTCGAGTAGCAGCTCGGCGAGGGGCCGGCCGAGTTCGCGGCGCACGCCGGCTGCGGAGGTCCGGTCGGCGACGGCGCGGTGGAAACGCCGGACCACCGCGCTCAGCTCCGGGGTCGGTGCGTCGCGGCGGACCATCCGGACGTCGTCGGTGGTGACGGCCCAGCCGGTCAGCGAGTTGTCGAAGGCGTGGAATTCCAGCAGCAGCGTCCCCGGGCGGAGCCGCTGCTGGATCTCGGCCAGCGTGGGGGTGTCGGGCAGCACGCGGCGGTGTTTCAGCTCGGGGGCCAGGGTGATCATGCGGATCTCGGCCCGGTCGAGTGCCCGCTCGGCCGCCACCATCTCGCGCCGGGTCACCGCGGGCTCGCCGGCTCGGCGGGATCGGGCCAGCCGCTCGACCGTACGGCCGAACTCGGCTCCCGCGCGCTGCCAGCCGCCGACGGCCTCGGCGACGACGCCGTCGGCGTCCGCGCCGCTCAGGTCGACGAGATCGAGCAGGGAGGCGCCGCGACAACGATCCGCGAGCCGGAACGCCTCGGCGCGATGGGAGTCGGCTCCTGGTTCGCCGGGGCGGGCGAGGGTGGTGTGCGCTCCGACGGCGGTGGCGTACAGGCCGGCCACCGTGACGTCGTCGGTCGCCATGACCCGCAGGACGTCGCGGGAGAGCTCACCCAGGTGCCGTTCGAACTGGGCGATGGCCGTCCCGGCCAGCTCGGCGGCCGGGCCGGGCTGCCCGGCGCCCAGCAGCGCCTCCGCCTCCCGCGCGGCGGGCTCCCAGGGCCGCTCCTCGCGGGCGAGGTCGGGCGGCGGTAACCGGCGAAGGATCTCGAGCGCCGGCGCGTACTGATGCAGCCGGATCAGCAGGGCGGCGGCGATGTCGTCCGGGAAATTCGCGATGTGCGGTGCGATGAGCGCGAAGGCCTCGTCCCAGCGGTGCATCGTCCCCAGCACCGTGCCGACGAGTCGCGGGACGCCGAGCTGCTCCGCTGTGGTGTGTGCCGCGGCGAACCAGGTCTCCGCGGCCCCCAGGTCACCGCCGACCCGTGCGGCCACCCCCTCGTAGAGCGGCACCAGCACGCTCGTCTCGGCCAGGGCGTCCCGCACGGCCGCGGCGATCATGAGGGCCGGCTCGGAAGTCTCGGCCGGTGCCCGGGTGAGCAGCCATTCCAGGTAGTCGGCGATCTCCCGGAGGACACCGGGATCGGTGAGCACGATCGCGTCCCGGTGCGCGCGCAGCACCAGCTCGGTCAGCTGCCCCCAGGCCAGGACGCTCAGCTCGGTCGTGGTCGTGGTCGTAGCCCGCGCCTCGGCGATCTTCGCCATCGTCCACACCAGAGCGGCCGGACGATAGTTGGCGCCCAGATAGAGCGCACCGCGCTCGCGGTCGAGGGCCACGGACTCGGCCTCGGCCCCGATCCGGCGCCCGACGGCATCGGCGAGCGCGAGCGCGCCGACGCTGTGCAGCAGATTGTCGCCGCGCCAGCGCCCGGCCTTGACGTAGCACAGCCGGCACAGTCCGCGGGCGAACGACGAACTGCCCACGGTCGACGCCCAGTCGGCGACCCGGTCCGCGACGCGTTCGCCGTCGACCTCCCCGCCGGCGCGGATCGTGGCCAGGGCGTGCTGGACGAGGATCAGCATCCGCAGCGCGCTGTCGCCGGCCGCCTCGGCCTGCGCGCCCGCCTGCTCCAGCAGCGTGAGCGCCTCGTCGGGAGCGTCGGCGGCGAGGGCGAGGCGGGCCCGGCGCAGGCCGACGGCGGCGGCGCCCCGGCACGAACCGGCCGCGGCGTAGAACTCCTCGGCGGTGGTGTAGCGCTGCCGGGCGGTCTCCGGATCGAGCAGCGGGGTGACCGGGCCGGCCGGCCGTGGTTCCAGATCCTCGTCCAGCAATTCCGGGTGCCGCCAAGGGTGGGCCGCCCGGTCGCCCTCGGCCAGCAGGCAGGCCGCCGCACCGGACGGGTCGCCCACCGCCTGGTACATCGAGCGGGCCAGATCGAGCGGCCCCACGGCCTGATCGACGAAGCCCGCCCGGGTCATCAGGTCGGCGAGTACCCACGCCGCCGGGGCGATCGCCTGGGGTTCCTGGTCGAGCACGGCGGCGGCCACGGCCTGGGCGTCCAGCACCATCTGCTCGCCGAGACCGCCGCCGCTCGCGATGATGCTGCGACGCGCCGGCAGCGGGGCCGCCAGGTGCACGAGCAGGTAGGCGGGGAGCGAGCTCTGCGGCGTCGCCTCGTCAGCCTCCGGGGGCACGACCAGCCGGGCGAAGTCGACGTCGTCGTCGCCGGCCGCGCCGGTGCCACCCGGAAACCAGTTGAGGTCCCGTACCTGCGCGAGATGCCACAGGGCGCCGGCGACCGGTCCCGGTTCGGCCGCCTCGAGCATCGCGAGCGCCCTCTTCGGCTCCCCGGCGCTGATCGCGGCGGCGGCCCGGACGAGGGGATCGTCGGACGTCTCGAAGTGGGAGAGGTCGCGCCACTCCTCCCGCAGCAGCAGTCGTAGCAGCATCTCAGGCTCCTCGGGTCAGCGGTCGGGCGAGGCCGGGCATCACCTACCTCAGCCTGCGAGTGATCAACAATGAGCAGCAGGTGATCGGCCAGTTCGTGATCCAGCCCGCGGAGATCGCGGCGATGCCCCCGTCCGGGGCAGGGCGTCGAGCACCTCGGCGGTGTCCAGGTAGGTGAGGTGATCGCAGGCGACGCGCAACGTGACCGGCGAACGGTCGTCCGGCAGTCGGCGGGCGCTGTCCTCGCTGACCAGCAGATCGCTGGGCGCGCGCAGGAACGCCGCCGCGGCGATCTCGCTGATCCCGGGCAGCCGCAGCCGTTCGAGCAGGTCACCGAGGATGCTGCTCCCGTCGGCCCGCCGCTCGACGACCGAGGCCGGCGTGGCGGCGGCTCCGGCCACGACGAGGTAGGGCACCCCGGGATCGGGACTCGCGGCCAGCTCGCGCAACAGCGCCGAGTCGGGCCGCAACTGGTGACCCGACTTCGGGTCCTCGCGCCGGCTCAGGGCGAGCAGTCGGGAGAGAACCGACGGGGGCCAGGACATCGAGGTGAGCCCGTTGAGCCCGAGCGCCAGCGCCACTGTGGCCCACTCCCCGCCCCGCGGCCAGGAGAGACCACCGTTCGGAGTGCCGAGCAGCGTCACCTGAGTCACCACGGCGGCGCCGCCCGCCCGCTCGACGAACCAGCGGACGATCAGGCCGCCGACCGAGTGGCCGATCGCGAACAGCGGTTTGCCGTTGCCGGGCCGCAGTCCGGCGTCGTCCAGCGCGGCGGCGAGCACGGTCGCGCACTGCTCGACCCCGACGTCCGGGCAGGCATGGTCGAAGGTCAGCAGCAGCTCGCCCGGGGCGCGGCCGCTCGCGATCAGGTCGCGGGAGTCGCCCACGAAGCCGGGCACGTAGAGGTGGACCGAGGCGGCCGCGGCCACCCGCTGTCGGATCTTCTCCGGGTCCCGCTCGTGGACCACCGCGCCGTCGGGATCCCGGTCGGCGACCGCGAGCCCCGGCTCGGGCGCGGGCGTTCCGGCGAGTCGGCGCAGGTAGATCCGGATCGGGGGAGTGGGTAGCCGGCCGATCAGCAGCTCGGCTCCGCCGGCCGCGGGACGGGCACTACCCAACGGCAAAAAGAACCCACGGTCGTACGCGACGGGCAGCAGCTCATCACCGGCGGCGACGGTGATCCCGGCCCGCAGCGTCAGGGGATTCTCGCCGGTGACGCCGCGATGGTCGAACCCCGCAGGTGTGACGAGCTCGAGAACGTTCGGGCCCGCCATGCCGCTTCGGGTGGGCAGGAGCTCGACCGGGTGGGCGAACGGGTCGTCGCGCAGCACCGGCGGAAGCGCCGGACCGTGCCCCGCACGGGTGGCGAGGTCCTCGGTGGTGAGCCGGGCAACCGCGCCGGTCAGGGAGTCGTGCCCGAGCAGCGTCACCCCCGGCGCCAGCCGCGCCTCCGCGCCTGCCATCGGCACTGGAAGGGCTTCCCGCGGCCGCACGACGGTCACCTTGATCTCGGAAGTGGCCCAGTCGGCGATCGGCTCCGTGGACGCCACCGCCTCGAAGTGACGCAGCCGCACCCGGCGCAGCAGACGGTCCAGCGTGCTCAGCGGCGGACCCAGATCGCGGCTCAGCGCCGGTCGGCTCAGCGCCGGTCGGCTCAGCTCGGCCAGGTCGGATTGGTCGAGCAGGGAGGTGTCGGCGTCCCGACTGCTCACGATCATCTTCACGATGTGGTCCAGCGTCACCACGCCCCGCTCGGCGAACTCGTCCGGCACGGTCACCGCGAGCGGCTGGTCGTCGAGCGCCCAGGCGCGCTCACCCGGCGCCAGCGCCACCCGCCCCGACGGGAACAGCCCAGAGAAGACGGAGAACGTCTCGGGCAGCACGAGCACGCTGCAGTGCAGGGTCCGGTTCCCGGTGTTGGCCACCGAGATCTTGATCTGCGGGGCCTGCCAGGTGCCGTCCCGCAGCTCGTAGGTCAACCGGAGTTCGCCGTCGACCGGCAGCTCCGGCGGGTCGCCGCCCTGCGCCTCGATCTCGGCGTTCCAGGCGTGGACGCGGAGCCGGACGGTGTCCCCGGCCGGCGAACCGCGGTTGCCGAGGTCGGCCACCCGGCGCCAGCGCGAGATGTGCTCGAGGTAGTGGATCGCCGTCCCGGCCGCGGTGTTCCCGGTGAGGATCGGCGCGACGGGTTGGCGCTCGGGCAGGCGGACGATCTCGTAACCGTCGTCGGTGGCGGAGAGGGCGTACTCGGATTCGCCCGCCGCGGCCTCCCGGACGAACAACGACGGGCCACCGCTGTCGTCGGCCTGGCCCAGGACATCGCGCGCGGCCTGCACCTGGGCCGCGTCGCCGTCGAGGACGACCGGCAAGCGGCTCAACGGGGCCGAGACCGGCACGGCGGTCCACGCCGTACCCCGGTCGGGTTGGACGTTGGTCCTGAGGGTGAGCTTGACCGCGCTGAGGCCCGGTTCGACGCTCGTCACGGTCGCGTGCCCGGCCGCGTCGGCGACGTTGCGCAGGTCGTCGTCGGGGGTGCCCTGCGGGAAGACGGCGAAAACCGTGGTCTCGGGGCCGTCCGGCAACGGGACGCCGTGCACCGCGCCCGCGTCGACGGCCCAGCCCCACGTGGCGTTCCAGGTGACCGTGTGATGCGCCGACCGGGCGTCGCCACCGCCGAGGAAGGGCCGGTCGAAGTCGGTGAAGTCGACCCCCTCCAACTGCGGGTTCTGGTCGCGCACCCGGGCCCGTACCAGCGCCGCGGTCCGCTTGAAGACCTCCCGGTACGTCAGGTCGCGGGTCGCCTCCGACAGGGTCTTGGCCAGCGAGAAGGAGAAGATGCCGCACTGGCGATCGCCCATGAACACCTCGCGCGAGACCTCGGTGGTGTGGCAGGCCGCGAGCAGGATGTGGCGTCCCGTGGTCCAGCCGGAGTCGCTGCCGGCGGGCGGCGCGAGCGCGTCGGCCGGGTCGACGAGGAACGTGTCGACCGGGCGGGGCCGTTCGTCGACCGGGGCGCGGCGCACGCCGGGGCCGGGCTCGCGGGTGCCGTTCGCGGAGTGGCACGCGTCGAGCACGACGACGACCGAGGCGCCCGGGTCGGCGACCTCGCGGATCAGTTTGGCCAGCTCCTTGTCGGCGAGATCGGGTACCCCCGGGGTCCGGCTGTCGTGGCAGACCAGCGTCTCCAGCAGGTGGTCCTGCTCCTGCCGGCGGAACTCGGGCGGCGCGACACCCTGCGAGCCGTGCGAAGCGCAGTAGAAGAGCGCGATGTCGTCCGGCCCGGCCTGCCCGAGGTGGGACCGGAACGCGTCGATGACCGCGGCCCGGGTCGCCTCGGCGTCCCGCAGGACCCGAAGGTCCACATCGTCCTCCCGCGCCGCCAGCAGCGCGGTCATCCGGTCGATGTCGTTGACGCAGCCCCGGAGCCGGGGGACGTCGGGGGCCAGGTAACGGTCGATGCCGACCAGCAGAGCGAACAGCTTGGCTGCCATGTCTCCTCCGGGAGGTCCGGGCTCATCTTCGCCCTTGGAGTGCGGTGCCGGGAATACCGTCACCCGGCCGCGCTCGGCTGCGCACCCGCCGGGCGACGGCTAGGCGAAGGCCGCTTCGACTCGGAGCATGCGCGCGGCGCGGCGACCACAGCGACGGGAGAATCCCTAGATAGTGCGGAGATAGGGGGGTGCTAGCCTCGCCGGTAGGTCATGAGCGCCAGCGACAAGCCCCGGCTCGCTGGCCGGCAACCCTTGCGTTCGCGATGGGGTGCCCCGGGTGAGGACCAGGTCCGCGCCCGTCCGGGCGTGGACAAGCGCGAGCCTCCGGAGGCAGCTCTATGTCCGATCGTCTCGACATCGTCGGCCACGGCCTGACCGTCGCCCTGCCCAGCGGTCGCACCGTGCGTTTCGCGCACCTCGATTACGCCGCCTCGGCCCCCGCCGTGACCGCCGCCGCCGACGCGGTGCGTGACCTGCTGCCCTTCTACGGAAGCGTGCACCGGGGGGCGGGGCTGCGGTCGCAGCGGTCGACCTACGAGTACGAGCGGGCTCGCGATGTCGTGGCCGAGTTCGTCGGCGCCCGGGCGGAGGACTCGGTGATCTTCACCCGGAACACCACCGACGCGCTGAACCTGCTGGCTCGGGCGCTGCCCGAGGGCACCACGACGATCGTCTTCGACGGCGAGCACCACGCCAACCTGCTGCCCTGGCCGTCGGCCGTACGCCTGCCGGCCCCGAGCGATGCCGACGAGGCGGTCTCGTCGCTGCGGGGGGCGCTGGCCGCCGGACGAGGTCCCGCGCTCCTCGCCGTGACCGGGGCGAGCAACGTGACCGGCGAGATCTGGCCGGTCCGCCGGCTGGCCGACGTGGCCCACGAGTACGGCGCCCGGGTGCTGGTCGACGCGGCCCAGCTCGCCCCGCACGTGCCGATCGACCTGGACGAGCTGGGCGCCGACTACCTCGCGTTCTCGGGCCACAAGCTGTACGCGCCGTTCGGCGCGGGCGTGCTGGCCGGGCGCGGCGACTGGCTCGACGCCGCCGAGCCCTACCTGCGGGGCGGTGGCGCCAGCGTGGCTGTCGGCGACACCCCCGGCGACGTGGTCTGGGCCACCGGCCCGGCCCGGCACGAGGGTGGCACGCCCAACCTGATCGGCGCGATTTCGCTGGCCGCGGTCTGCGACGCGTTGCTGCACGCCGACCGGGCCGCGATCCGCGAACACGAGCAGAGTCTGTTGGCCGGCGTCGAGGGCGGCGTGACGTTGTTCGGCGGTCGCCGGCCCCGCGTCGGCATCGTCTCGTTCGCCGTCCCGGACGCGCCGGGCGTGGCCGACAAGCTGGCCCGCGAGCACGGCATCGGCGTACGCGCCGGCCTGTTCTGCGCCCACCCCCTCGTCCGGCGGCTCGGCGGCGCCGGCACCTGCGACACGGGTGGCCTGCTGCGCGCGAGCTGGGGTCTGGGCAGCACCCACGACGACATCGACCGCCTCGTCACCGCGCTCGACGATCTGGGCCTGCGCGCCTGACGGTGGACGTCGAAAGATTTCCAATGTTCTTCTGTTGATCAACTTCTTCGGGGTCGGATTTCTCGGGGAGTCGCCAGAGTCACTAACCGGCCCGCCGATCGGCGGGCCGGTTCCGTCTTGGTGACTCCGGAGTTCCCTTTGTCCCGCGTCCTGCTCGCGCTGCTCGTCCTGGTCGGGGTGGTGCTGGTCCCACCCGCGCCCGCGCAGGCACACCCCTTCGGCGACCCGCAGACCGTGGCGATCGCCGCCGACCCGGCCCGGCCCGACGTCGTCCGGGTGCGCTGGAAGGTCGGCGGCCTCGACGATCTGACGCTGCTCGGCGTGCGCCTGGGCCTGCTGCCCGAGGACCGCGTCTTCCTCGACGGCGCGGTGTTCTATCAGGACGGTGACGCGGCCACGGTCGGCCCGTCCGCGCAGTTCGCCGAGTACCTCTTGCGGCAGATCGCCGTCACCGGCGACGGCGAGTCGTGCGCGGGGGCCGTCGAGCCGCCCGCCGATCTCGCCAGGAGTGGCGCGACCGTCGACTTCACCTGCCCGGCCGCCGTCGGCAAGGTCGACGTGGCCGTGCGGACACTGATCGACCTGCACCCGGCCTACCAGACCCTGGCGAGTGGACCGGACGGTCAGCGGGCCGTCTACCAGGCTGCGGCCACCACCCACGAGTGGACCCTCGGGGCCGCCGCGCCCGCGCCGAACCGTACCGGCCGTTGCTGGGCCCTTGGCGCGTTCGTGCTGGTCGCGGCTCTTCTGATCACGCGCTTCGGCGTCGGCGCACAACGCCGCCGCCGCGGAACACCTCACCACCCCTGAGTAAGGAGACACCCATCATGGGCAGGACACGTGTCCTATGGCCCGTGCTCGTGGTCGCCACGCTCGCCGCCGCGCAGTTCGGGTCCGTCCCGTCCGCCGGTGCCGAGCCCGCGGCCCCGAGCGGCTCGCCGGTGCTCAATCTGAGCGACGGTCAGACCCTCGGCGGCACCTTCCAGGTGAACGCCGAGCCGGTGACCGAGGACGACCCGGTCACCACGATCACGGTTGACGGCAGGACGGCCGAGTCGACGAAGACCGCCGGCACCGCACACCTGAGCTTCGAGATGGGCGGCAACGGCACCGAGGCCCGCTACCACAACTACATCGTGGTCAACGAGCACACCGCCGAGGCCGACCGCGTCTACCTGCCGACCATCGCCGGTGGCGTGCGCGGCACTCTCGACTTCCCCGGATCGTGGCTGCACACCGGGGTCAACACCATCACCGCGTACGCCGGGGCGAACTGGGTCGACACGACCAGCGCCACCGCCGTGGGTGTCGAGACCCTCCCGTACGGCGAAGGTCTGCGCTGCCCCAACTACGACGACTTCGCGCTCAGCAGCCTGGGCCTGGGCCTGCTCGGCGTGGTGGCCGACGGTGAGCAGAACGCGTTCAGCTACAGCTTCGGCGACGGCACCTGCGGCAGTTCCAAGAAGCTGCTCAGCCAGCCGCTGACCTTTGTGGTCTCGGGCGAGGTGGGCGGCACCGCGGGTCTCGCCGCCGACCTGGACACCACGAAGCTGGCCAACGGCGAGCACACGATCGCCGCGGTCACCAACTCGGGTGCCACGGCGGCGGTCAAGGTTGAGGTCAACAACGACCCGGCCGGCGCCGCCAAGATCAGCCCGGCCGACGGCGTACGCGTCAAGGGCGTCCAGCGCATCGTCGCGGCGTCCCCGATCGGCGGGTCCCAGCCGGTCGGCGCGCTCGCCGTCGACGGCCACCCCGCCGAGAACGACGAGTCCCTCGCCGCGGGCGTGGCCACCCTCGGCCTCACCGTCGAGGCCGGCAACTCCGTCGAGTCCCGCTACCAGAATTACCTGCTGGTCAACGGCGACCGCGTCGACCTGGGCGGCGACCACGCGGTCAGCGGGGCCGAGACGATCAGCCTGCCGTTCCCGACCCGCTTCCTGCACAACGGCGACAACGTCGTGCAGCTGCGCACGGGCGACTACAACGGCACGCTCAACGGCGCGACCTGCCCGAACCATGACGACTTCAAGGTCACCCGCAGCGCGGCGGGCCTGGTGCTGAGCACCGCCGGGACCGTGACAGCCGGGACGACGTACGTGCTCACCACGACCGCGGGCACCGAGACCAGGGCCGAGACGACCGCCGAGTCGATCGCCCTGGGCGACGGCACCTGCGGCCCGGTCAAGGACCTCGAGCTGCACTTCGGCATCGCGGGCGCTCCCACCACCCGTACGGTCGAGACCTTGGGCAGTGGTGGCGACGCCCACCTCAAGATGTTCATCGGCGGTAACGGCTCGGACTCCGGCTACGACAACCGGGTGCTGGTCAACGGCATCCCGCTGGACCTGGGCATCTGGGAGAAGGAGACCGCCGACCTGGCGTTCCCCAACGAATGGCTCGTCCCGGGCCTGAACGTGATCCGGTTGGTCGCGGGCAGCGACCACGGCAGCGCCAAAGCCGGCGGCTGCGACAACTACGACGACTTCACCCTGCGCGACTTCGACCTGCAGCCGGTGGGCGGCCGGGCCAAGCAGCTCACCCGGGAGATCGCCGGCACCAACGTCACCATCGGCTCGGCCACCTACCCGACCGGGTCGCCGGTGACGCTCTCCTTCGGTGACGGCTCCTGCGGCAGCAGCTTCAACGCCACCAAGGAGCTGTCGCTGGTCTTCTACGTCACCAACCCGGACGGCACCGTGCCCGCGGCCCTCGGCCGCCGCGCCGACGTCGACACCGCCGACCTGGCCGACGGAGAGCACACGATCACGGCCGTGGTCGGGGAGAAGACTTCGACCCGCCGCATCACCGTGGACAACAACGCGCCCGAGATCGTCGAGAGCGTTCCCGCCGAGGGGCAGAAGGTCACCTCGACGGTGGCGCTGACCGTGCGGGTCAAGGACGCGTCGGGCGTGGCCGGCATCCCGGCGATCATGCTGGACGGCAAGGCTGTGAAGGAGGGCGCCGAGATCGGGCACGGACTGCCGGCGGGCGCGCACACCATCGCCGTCGCGGTCGCCGACACGCTCGGCAACACCGCCGTCCGAGAGATCCACTTCACCAGTGCCAGCATCCCGGACGTGCCCACCGCGCTGACCGCGGACGTCGACCCGTCCGCGTCGTCGGCCCAGCTGTCCGCCCTCATCCCGGGCGACGACGGCACCCTGCTCACGGCGACCTTCACCAAGGCCGACGTGGTGCTGCCGACCACCGGCTACCAGGGCGTCGCCGGCTCCGTGCCGACCGCGCTCGACGTGGCCCACGACGGCAGCGTGCAGCTCGACTCGCTGCGCCCGCTCGACGGGAAGACGGTCGACACGGCCTCCGGTCGCGACGTCGTGTTCCAGCGGTACGACCTGAAGGTCGACGCCGCGGCCCGGCCGACGCTGCGCTGGGAAGGGACGATCGACCCGGCCCGCGTGGTGGCCCTGCGCGTGTGGGACACCGCCGTGACCAAGTGGGTCGCGCTGACCAGCGCACGCGGCAAGGAGCAGGGGAACACCGTGCTCACGGCAGCCCTGCCGAAGGAATACCGCGACGGCACCGCGGTGCACGTCCTCGTCACCGGTGAGGACCCGTTCGCCGACGACCTGTCGCCGCACGACGGCACCGCGCAGAACGACAAGGACCGCTTCGAGGACCCGAGCACGTACGACTTCGCCCTCGCCCACTTCACCGACACGCAGTACATCACCGAAGGTGCGGCCGGCGGCACGTACGACGACTGGGACGGCGTGCGGGAGCCGTCCGACGTCGAGACGGCCGAGGAACAGGCGGTCTGGCAGGCGTCGTACCGCATGGAGACCGAGTGGATCGCCCAGCACAGCCAGGACCGCAAGATCGCGTACGCGGCGCACACCGGTGACGTGATCGAGAACGACTACTACGACCCGCTGGCCCGCCGCCCGGACGGATCGCTGCTGCGTCCCGGCCTCAACGAAGAAGTCGAGAAGGAACTGGCGGTCTCGTCGGGCAACCAGCAGGTGCTCGACGACAGCGGCCTGGTCAACCAGGTCATCGCCGGCAACCATGACAACCAGCTCGGCGCCGAGACCGGTCCGACGTCGCGGTTCAGCCGTACGTTCAGCGCGCCGCGCTACTACGACGTGGCCAAGGCGTGGCCCACCGGCGCGTCGTACCACGCATGGGACGAAGTGACCAACGCCGACGGCACGGTCACACCCGGCCGGGACAACCAGAACAACTACGTGCTTTTCTCGGCCGGCGGGCTCGACTTCGTGGCGGTCGGTCTCTCGTACGGGGTGACCCGCCCCGAGGCGCAGTGGGCCGACAGCGTCTTCAACAAGTACAAGGACCGCAACGGCATCCTGCTCTCCCACGACTACCTCAAGCCGTCGGCCAACCCGGACGGTCGCGGGGCGGCCTTCAGCGACCCGGACGGGTCGGCGCTCTACCAGCAGGTCGTCTCGGACAACCCGAACGTCTTCCTGGTGCTGGCCGGCCACGAGCACGGCGTCGGCACGAACCTGAAGACCGGCATCGGCGTCACCAAGACGCACGACGTGGTCGAACTCCTGGCGGACTACCAGTTCTACACGGTCCCGACCGGTGAACTGTGGCCCGACAAGGTCGACGCGAACGGCGACATCGACGTCGACGGCGACGGCAAGGTGGATCACAAGGCCACCGACCGACTGCAGTTCGGGGCGAGTTTCCTGCGCCTGCTGCAGTTCAACGTCGAGCGGGCCGAACTGCACATCGACACGTACTCGCCGTACCTGAAGAACTTCGGCGCGACCGAGTACGACATTCGGCAGGACGGCAGCCAGAACACGCCGCGGTACAACGGCTCCGAGGACAACCTCACCCTGCCGGTCGACCTGACCAGCCGGAAGACCTCGTTCCGTACGGACTCGCTGGCGGCCTACGTGCCCGGCGGGGAGATCGGCAAGGACTCGCTGGTCGCCGGCGGGACGGCAGCGGTCACGTGGTCGGGGCTCCAGCCGGCCACGGCGTACGCCTGGATCGTCTCGGCCCGCAGCGACGACGACGGGGTGTCGATCGCCCAGCCGGCGGTGTTCCGTACGCCGAAGGGCAAGCCGACGGTCAGCGCGACGGTGACGCCGACCGAATGGGGCACGGCGGCCAAGGTGACCGCGAAGGTGAACGGGCCGGCCACCGGCACGGTCGAAGTGCGCGAAGGCAGCAAGGTGCTGGCGTCCTCGGCCCTGACGGCAGGCAGCGCGACGCTGTCGATGCCGGCGGGACTCGCGGGGGGCAGTCACCAGCTGACCGTGACCTACCCGGGGAGTGAGCTCTTCGAACCGGCGCAGACCAAGGTGACGCTGGTGGTCAACCTGCCGGCGCAGTGGAGCGCGACCAAGGTCTACCAGAGCGGTGACAAGGTCGTCTACGAGGGCAAGGTCTATCTGGCCTCGTACTACGCCAAGGGCACCAAGCCGGGCGACCCGAACGGGGCATGGCAAGAGTTGGCCCTGACCGAGGACGGCGTCATCATCTGGACGGCGTCCCGGATTTTCCAGGGTGGGGAACTGGTCACCCACCAGGGCAAGACGTTCAAGGCCCTCTGGTACACCCGCAACCAGGAACCGGGGAAGCCCAACGGGCCGTGGTCCGAGGTGGCTCCGGGTAATCCGGGGGACTGGACTCCGTCGACGATCTATGTGGGCGGGGAGCAGGTCAAGTTCCAGGGGCACGTGTACGAGGCCAGGTGGTGGACTCGTAACCAGACGCCCCCGGGTGGGCCCTGGAAGTTGATTCGCTGAGTGCTGGCTGCCCGTGCCGCGATGAGGTTGTCGCGGTGCGGGCATGTCTCCACCGAATGACGCATTCCGGTCCGGCTGATCCTCTCCTACGGTCGATCGTGTGCTCGTCACCGACCCGCTCGCCGGACTGCCGGACTACCAGCACCTGCCGACCGCCGAGCTCGACGAGCTGATCGCCGAGCTCGCGAGTGCCGAGATCCGGCCCACCCCGGCCCACCGGCTCGCCCGGTCGCTCGCGCTCAGCTTCCGCTTCGAACGCGACCAGGACCCGGCGACCCTGGCGCGGGCCCTGGACGAGTTCGAGTCGTGTACCTATCGCGGGCCGGCGCGCGCGGTGGTCGGCCGCGGTCTGGCGCTGCGCCA
>Ga0247781_1000147_pt1 | contig 20802 bp, 20 predicted proteins | sample UWRJL184509B5_FD_179922 | JGI IMG/M metagenome (GOLD analysis project Ga0247781, IMG submission 179922) | Plant litter microbial communities from Arlington Agricultural Research Station in Wisconsin, United States - UWRJ-L184-509B-5 | ecosystem: Environmental > Terrestrial > Plant litter >...
CGGGCTGGACCGGGCCGCCCTCGAAGAGCACCGCGGGGTCGCCGGCCAGGTCGCCCCAGGTGCCCAGCACGTCAGAGACGGGGACCTCGGTGGCGCGGTTGAGCACCACGCCCAGGGCACCGCCGGTCTCGTGGGCGACGAGCAGCACGACCGTACGGTCGAAGTTCGGGTCTTTCAGCGTGGGTGTCGCCACGAGCAGCCGACCGGTCATCGACTCCATCGACCGGCCTCCGATCCGCTGGCCCTCGCTATACATAAGCAGTCCCCACCAACGCCATGCATCGCACATTAGCCCGAGATTCCGGCCACGGATAAGGTCTGCCCATGAACCCAGCGGCGGAGATCGGTGTCATTGGCGGCTCGGGGCTCTATGCCCTCCTCGACGACGCTGTCGAGCATGAGATGTCCACGCCCTACGGTGCGCCCTCCGGCCCGATCACGGTCGCCCGAGTGGGTGACCGCCGGGTGGCCTTCCTTCCGCGCCACGGGCGTGAGCATCGTTACCCGCCGTCCAAGATCCCCTACCGGGCCAACCTCTGGGCACTGCGCGCTCTGGGCGTGCGGCAGATCGTGGCGCCCTGTGCGGTCGGTGGGCTGCGTCCCGAGCTCGGTCCGGGCACGTTCTTGGTTCCCGACCAGCTGATCGACCGGACGAGCGGGCGCGTCCAGACCTACTACGACACCGGCGCTGTGCACGTGAACTTCGCCGATCCGTACTGCCCGGACGGGCGCCACGCCGTGCTGGGCGCCGCCGAGCCGGTCTCGCCGGTCGACGGGGGCACGATGGTGGTGATCGAGGGTCCGCGTTTCTCCACGCGCGCCGAGTCCCGGTGGTATTCGGCGATCGGCGGCGCCGTCATCAACATGACCGGCCACCCCGAGGCGGTTCTCGCCCGTGAGCTGGGCCTCTGCTACACGTCGATCGCCTTGGTCACCGACCTGGACGCGGGGGTCGAGGGCGAGCACGGCGTCACCCAGAACGAGGTGTTCCGGGTCTTCACCGACAACATCGAGCGGCTCCGGGGCGTCTTGCTGGAGGCCGTGACTCGGCTCCCGGAGAAGCGGACCTGCCCGTGCGCGTCGGTCCTCGACGGCCTGAAGCTCCCGATCGAGCTGCCGTAATTCGGGGGCGGGGCACCGGTGTCGCTCGATAGCGTGCCGGCATGGATGATCCGGACGGCTACGACGTGGCCACGCAGGCGATGAGCTCCCATTACGTCACCCTCTGGGCGGACGGGCGGACGGGCGGGGCGAGTTCGCGTCGGTGCCGTTCCGCTATCTGTGGCCGGCCGAGATGGACCTGATGGCCCGGATCGCGGGCCTGCGGCCGGAACACCGCTGGGACTCGTGGGCACGCACGCCCTTCACCAGCGACAGCAGCAAGATCATCGGTACGTGGGTCAGGCCGTGAGCTCGTCCGGGTAGTCATCGAGGAATCGGGCGGCGCTTCTCGACCGCAAGGACCGACCAGGTGTGACACATGCCACACTTTGATGATTCCTGTGCGGGGTTACGCCAGGGTGTTCCGAGCAGCGACGAAAGGGATGCTCGTGAATCCGCTCTGGAGCCGCGTGGGGGTGCGCGCCGCGTCGGTCGGCATTCTGGTCGCGGGCCTGATCGGCGGGATCTACCTCGGTCAGGAACAGCTGGCCCAGGCTGGTGGCGACTCGCTGGTGAACGCCGCGCAGGCCGACCTCGACATGCAATTGCTGAAGCAGCACGAGAGCCGGCATACCGCGGCCCGGGCCTGGCAGCGGCAGGCCGAGGGCAAGGCCGCCTCGAAGGCCGCGGCAGCCGCGGCCACGGCAGCCGGCCGGGCCCACTCGCTCGAGAACAAGGTGGTCAAGGACAAGAAGGACGCCGCCGAGCGCAAGAAGCAGAAGGAGCAGGAGCAGGAGGAGCCGGGCGGCCCGGTCCCCTACGACGGCCCCATCCCCGGCTCCTGCAACGAGTACAGCGGAAGCCGCAAGATCGGTTGCGCGCTGATGCTGGGCAAGGGCTTCCCGATCGCCGAGTTCCCCTGCCTCGACAAGCTGTGGAAACACGAGAGTGGCTGGAACTACCGAGCGAAGAACAAGAGCTCCGGCGCGTACGGGATCCCGCAGGCCTATCCGGGCAAGAAGATGTCGTCCGAGGGTGCCGACTGGGAGACCAACCCGGCCACGCAGATCAAGTGGGGTCTGGGGTATGTGAAGGGCCGCTACGACTCGCCGTGCGGGGCCTGGAGCTTCTTCCAGAACAACGGCCATTACTAGGACCTGCGTCTCTGTCGCGTGACAACGGCCGCCGGTCGGGTATAGATCGAACCATGCGGGATGAGCAGCGGGCGAGGATCGGGGACGGGGCCGGCTTCCTGGCCGCCCTGGACCAGAGTGGCGGCAGCACGCCGAAGGCGCTCGAGCTGTACGGGGTGCCGAAGTCGGCGTACACCGACGAGCGCGAGATGTTCGACCTCATGCAGGCGTTCCGTGCGCGGATCATCACGTCGCCGGCGTTCACCGGCGAGCGGATCCTCGGCGCGATCCTGTTCGAGCAGACGATGGACCGCGACATCGACGGCGTGCCCACGCCTGATTACTTGTGGCAGCGCAAGAGCATCGTGCCGTTCGTGAAGGTGGACGAGGGGCTGGCCGACGAATCGGACGGCGTCCGCCTGATGAAGCCCTTCACCCGGCTCGGCCCCCTGCTCAGCCGGGCCGGCGACCGGAACATTTTCGGCACGAAGATGCGCTCGTTCATCAGCCGGGCCTCGGCCGGCGGCATCAGCGCGATCTTGGACCAGCAGTTCGACTACGCCGGGGAGATCCTCGACGCCGGTCTGGTGCCCATCCTCGAACCCGAGATCGACATCCACAGCCCCGAGAAGGCGTACGCCGAGGAGTTGCTGAGACAGGGCATCCTCGATCGCCTGCCGACTGTGCCGTACGACAACCAGGTGATGCTCAAGGTGTCGATCCCGACCGTCGACGACTTCTACACCGAGCTCATCGACCATCCCAAGGTGCTGCGCGTGGTTGCCCTCTCCGGCGGTTACAGCCAGCAGCAGGCCGACACGCGTCTGGCCCGCGACCACGGGCTGAGCGCCAGCTTCTCCCGCGCACTCGTGCAAGACCTCCGAGCCCAGCAGACCGACGCCGAGTTCAACCGGACCTTGGCCGCCGCCACCGCCGCCATCTATGCCGCGTCGACGACCTAGCGCTGCTTCAAACGCTCGGTGATCGCCTGGTAGAGCTGCTCGAAATCGCCGTCGCGGTGCATCTCGGGGGTGAGCGTGTTCATGTCGCCGAGCACGGTCATGAGGCCGCTGATCGTGTTGCGAATCGTTTCGTAGAGGTCGAGCTCTTCGCGAATGCCGTGCAGGTTCTCCTGACCAACGGCGCGCATGGCTTCTTCGAGCTCGGCCTTCTTCCGCTCCCAGAACGCGATGTAGCCCAGCCGATCGACCGGCTGGAAGATGCCGGCGTCCGCCATGACGATCGGGAAGACCCGGCTGCGGAACTCGGTCCGGGCGGCGATCTGGGTGAGCTCGAACATGCAATTCGCGGATTCGAGGTACGCCTTGTCGAGCACCACGACGACGGCTTTGCCCTCCCCGAGCCGGCGCATGAAATCACGGATCGAATCCCGATAGGACATTTCGGTCTTGTCGCGGACCACATCGACGTCGGGTGTTTCGAGCCGCGCTTGAAGCTGGTCGACCAACGACTCGGCCGCGCCACCCCACTTGTAAGAGACAAAAACCTCAGGCCGGCGTACGGGCGGAGCCGCGGGGCGGTCGAGCGGGAGCGGATCGGGGCGCCAGACGACGTCGGACGACAACTCGGCCAGCAGAGGCACGGGATCGAGCAGCTTGCGGCTGAGGCGGCACTGGATCGGGTCGCCGGTGCGCGCGAAGTCTTCCAGCTCGCTGATCAGGAACATCGCCGGTTCGGACGAGGTCGCGCAGACCGGGCAGTCGCACGGCCGCAGCTTGCCGAACTTGATCTCCGGGTAGGAGCGGTGGATCAGCGCGAGCTCCCGGTCGATGATCGCCAGCAGCACGCGCGGATCGGTGCCCAGAAGCCGGATCCGCAGCCGCCGCCGGTGGTATTCCTCGATGATCTCGGCACGCCCGGTCTCGTGGCCGAGCACGACCCCGGTACGCCAGACGAGCGGACCCTCGATCAGGTCGTGCAGCCCGACGATGAGCCGGCGCACGATGCCCTTCGGCATGACGTCGTACTCGTACCGCAGCACCAGGTCGTCGTTGTCGTCCCACTCGTACTCGGGCTGGGCCGGCGACAGCAGTTGCGGGGCCACGTATTTCTTCGGCTCGCCCTCGACGGGGAAGCAGAGCGCGAACTTGACCATGAGCTGGACCAGCTCGGCGTGCATGCCGGCGTACGTCCGCTCGTGCCAGATCCGCGGCAGGTCGTCCCGGCCGAAGACTCCCAGACTCTCGATGACCTGGCTGTCGTCGAGCGCCCGGTAGACAGCGCCGGTGCCCCACTCGGGCTTGAGGATCACCGTCTTACGCAGCAGGTCGTCGTCCTGGAAGTAGAGGCAGATGCCCAGGTCGTGCAGGAAGCCGCCGAGCTGCCGGATGTCGTCGTCCCGGGTGAACCCGTTGGCGCGGCAGATCCGGAAGAACTCGTCGGCGGTGATGTGGTCGCGCGGGTCGCCCTCCAGGGCCACCCGGACGTCGCGCCAGGTCTTCGGGAGGCTCGTGCCGATGTGCGGCAGCGACTCGACCTCTTTGCGGATCTTCGTGACGGCCTCGTCGAGTCCGCTGTTGTCGGCCAGGTTGAGGCTGATGATGCCGCAGAGCCGCGGGTACGCCCGCCGCAGCCCGGCCTCGTCGAGGGCCTGGGCGCGGCCCTGCTTCCGGTTCTGGACGATGATCAACGGGCTGCCGCCGCTGAGTAGGTTGATCACGTCGAGCCAGTACTGGAAGTCGGTGTCTTCCTTGCGCTCGTCGCAGACGAGGACGTAAACGGATCGCTTGGTCAGGAAGAACTGGTGGGTGGAGTGGTAGATCTCCTGCCCGCCGAAGTCCCAGACGTTGACGCGCATCTCGCGTTCGAGGAGCCGTTCACCCTCGTGGTCGCGTACCCGGATGGCGCTGGCGAACGTCCACGGGCGTACGTCGATGCCCTCGGTCGAGTCCTCCCAGGCATTCAGGCGGTAGGCCGGATCGAGGATCTTCTTCGACAGGGAGGTCTTGCCCGCGCCGGCCTCACCGATGATGAGCAGCTTCGCCTCGGCCAGGTAGTCGACGCCGACTTCCTCCTCCTGCCGCCAATAGCTTTTGATCGCCTCGAGACCCTGTTGAGCGACCTCGGGCGGCGGGACGACGAGCTCCTTCGGAATCCGCCGGTCGGCGTTCTCGCGAGACCACATCGGTCGGATCGAGAATCTGACGAGTTGCTCCAGCCGAAGAATGTCCCGAGGCACCTCGCGAATGGGGTTGTCGGTCAGATCGAGGACGCGGAGTGCCGAAAGGTCCCAGATTCCCGTTGGGATGTAGGGAAATTGGTTCGCGGACAGGTTGAGGATGCGCAGCTTCGTCGCCGCGCCGGTCGACTCCGGGAGGACGGTCAATCCGTTGTTCGCGAGCGTCAGATGGGCGAGCTTTGGCCGGGTGAAGAGCCAGTCCGGCAGGGTCCGTGGCCACGTGTCGGTCACGCTGAGCTGAATGAGCTGGTCAAGACTCGATATGGACGACGGCAGCTGCCCGAAGGGGTATCCGCTGAGCGTGAGTTGGGCGAGGGAGGGTTGCCGGGACAGGAGCTGATCCAGGTTCTCGGCGATCCACTCGCCGGAGGCCCAGGTCGCGACCCGGGGTGGCGATTCCTGAGGCAGATGCGGCCTGTTCGACGTCACCGACAGTTCCGACAGTTGCATCCGGCTACTGGCGGCCACGTGCAGCAACTGATCAAGCGCCGGACTCGTGGAAGCGTCGTCGATGCCGACGGCGTAGACGCGCGAGGGATGAACATCGACCGCCGCCAGGGTGTCGACGTCGACGCCCCAGCGCACTTGGCGATGCTGCGGCAAGGAGGTCAGGAAGTTGCCGCGGGTGTCGATCTGCCGCAGCTGGGGCAGGTCGCTCACCCAGGTCGGCAGTTCGACCTCTCGCCGGCCGACTCTGATGCCTGAGACGACGCGCCGAAGTCCGGCGAGGCGCCGCAGAGCGGCTGATCTTCCGTCGGTGGTGACCACCGCAAGGAAGGTGCTGAAATCGAGGATGGCGGAATGACCCTCCTCGACCGCGCGGAGGGTGCGCTTCTGCCAGTCGCCCAGGTCGGTACTCGGATCCCTCTTCAACCGCCACCAGCGCGCCACGAGGCGACCCTACCGACCGCCCGGCGGCCTCGGCAGGTCCTGAACGGACGGTCACTGATCGACGAAGAGCTCGCGCTCGACCCGCGCGCGGTAGTCGACGTAGATCTGGCGGTAACGCGCGAGCGCGCCCCGGTGGTCGCCCTGCTCGAGCAGCGCCAGGATCGCGTCGTGCCCCTCGATCCAGGTGTTCCACAGGTTGCTCTCGGCGGTCATCGCCAGGATGCGCATGGTGCGCGCGACGACCAGGTCGACCATCGACTGCAGCTCACGGTTGCCGCCGGCCAGGATGACGATCGAGCTGAAGTCGGAGCCCGCCGCCCCGGCGGCCAGCACGTTGCCGACGGCGAGCGCGTCGACGAACTCGGACTGGCGCCGGCGCAGCAGTTCGATGTGGGTGCCGGTGAGGTTGTCGACACCCCACTCGAAGCCGGCGCAGGCGAGCACGGTCATCACGTCGATCAGCTCGAGCGCGTTCTTCTGGGTGACCTTGGTGACGTGCCGGGTGCGGTTGGGCGCGATGTCGATCAGGCCCTCGACGCTGAGCTGGGCGATCGCCTCCCGCACAGGGGTGATGCTGACCCCCAGGCGGGCGGCGAGCTCGGCGTCCTTGATGAGGGTGCCGGCGACAGCTCGCCGGTGACGATCTCGTCGCGCAACTGGCGGACGACCGCCGCGGTACGGGTCGGTGGGACCGCGTAAGACATACAGGCAGGGTACTCAGGGTGACAATGGAGTGTGGTCCCTACCCGCGCGGCTCACCTGGTCAACTCGTCGCGCACAGGTCGGTGCGGTCGGTCTTCGAGCTGTCGGCCAGGTCCGAAGTGGTGCAGAAGGCGGTGAGCGTCAGGTTCGCGGAGACCTCGGTGCCTTCGCCCGAGACGGTGACCGCGTTGACGACCACGGCCCGGCTCTGCGTCTGCTGCAGGCGCGCGATGAACTTGCTGAGTTCGGGAACCGTCCCGGACGCGGTCAGCGAGATTGGCATCTCGATCGCGCTCGGCACCTTGGCCGACACGACCGCGGCGCCCACGCTGAGGTCGGTGACCGTGACGCCGGCGGTGCTGCCCGAGTCCTGCAGCGAGCGCAGGAAGACCGGCATCCCCCACGTCTCGGGCAGGTGCGTCACGAGTGCGTCGAGCTGAACCTGGTAGGTGGCCTTCTTCTCGGTCTGTTCCTTGAGCGTGGCCACCTCCTTCTTGAGTCGGGTGAGCTGCATGCCGGCGTCGTCGGCCTCGACCTGGACGCTGTCGGCCTGGGCGAACTTGGGCGAGACGGCGAGCAGCCAGGCCGCCGTGATCAGGATGACGATGGCGACGATGCCGCCGATGAGCCAGATGCGATCCGTACGCCGGGCATCCATCAGTTTCCCCCGGTCCCGCCGCAGGCGGTGGTGAAGCGTCCGCAGCGCGCGACCGATGTGATCTTGGCGGTGAGGGCGTAGGTGACGCCGCCGCCGTCGGCCTGGGCGGACGTGTTCAAGTAGGGGTCGGTGAAGCCCGGCAGAGTGGCGAGCCGATCGAGGTACGCGGCGACGTGTTTCTTGTCCGGTGCGGTGCCGGTGATGACGATCGTGGCGACCGGCTGTGTCTTCGCCGCAGTGACCTTGGCCGCGTCCGGGTCGGTGCGCACGGTTCCGGCGATCGCGTTGATCGTGACCCCGGTGGCCTTGGCGTCGGCGCGCAGCTTGTCCAGGTTGGTCGCCCACGGCAGGTCGTCGGCGAGCAGGGTCTTGAGGTCGGCCTTGACCGCGTCCCGGTCGTCGATGATGCCCTGTGCACCCGCGTACTTCTTCTTGTCGTTCTGTGCCCGCCGCACCTGGTCGGTGGCGATGGTCAGATTGTCGTTCGCGGTGCTCACCTGGGAGACGGCGTAGAGGTACCAGCCGGCCAGCACGGCGACGACGGCGATCAGGGTGCCGATCAAGGCGATCTTGGTGCGCCGGGCGTTGCGGCCGGCTCTGATCTCGTCCGGCAGCAGGTTGGCCCGGATCGGCAGGATGCGGGTGGCCCGGGCGGGGGAGACCGCCGGGTCGACCGGCATCAGCGTCGTTTGGGTGGTGGTCATCAGGCGGCCGCTCCCAGGGTCAGGCCGATCGACACCGCGGCCGACGGGACGAAGCTGTCGAAGCCACGCTCGCGGCCCTTGCGCGTGTCGCGCAGGCGGCTGGCGCTGTCGGCGTACATGACGGTGATCCGCAGGTGGTTCTGCAGGTGCTCGGCCAGCCCGGGCATGAGCGCGCTGCCACCGCAGAGCGCGAGCCGGGTGACCTGCTGGTGCCGCTCGCCCGAGGCCAGATAGGTGAACGAGCTGCGCAGCTCGCTCAGCAGCGGGCGGACCGCCTCCTCGGCGGCCCGCACGCCGTCGGGCCGGCCGTCGCCGTGCAGACCGAACCGGCACTTGAGCTGCTCGGCCTCGGCCCGCGGGAGGCCGAGCCGGGTGGCGATGCTGTCGGTGATCTCCTGGCCGCCGCGCGGCACGGTCCGCACGATCAGCGGCTCACCGTCGGCGTGCACGACCACGCTGGTCACGTCGAGGCCGATGTCGACGATGGCCTCCACCTGGGAGTCGAGCCGGGACGCGGCCCGCAGCAGGGCGAACGAGGCCAGGTCGACCGCCTTCACGTGCAGGCCCGCCTTCTCGACCGCGTCGATCGCGCTCATCACCGCTTCCTTGGGCATGGCGATCAGCAGACCTCGTACGGTCGGGTTGTCGCCCGGCTCCTCCAGCGGATAGAAGTCCAGCAGCGAGCGCTCGACCGCGAGTGGCAGCGCGTCCCTGACCTGGAAGGGCAGGGCCTGGCGCATCTCCTTGGCCGGCAGGTTCGACACGGCCATCTCGCGGACCACCAACTGCGGGTTGGTCACGCCGAGGATGACGTTCTTGGAGCTGAACTTGCAGGCCGCCCAGAGCTGCTTGAGGGCCGAGGTGACCAGCGCGCGGTCCTGCACCGCGCCGCCGGTGACCGCGCCGGGCGGCAACGGCACCTGGCCGAAGTTGGACAGCGTGTAGGCGTCCTTGGTCCGGTGGACCTCGACGGCCCGGATGGACGAGGTGCCGATGTCCAGCCCGATGGGGATGACGCCAGCCATCGGTCTCCTTCCTTCCAGAGATCAGACAGGGGGGAGGATCAGGGCCGAGTACCACTGCGCGATGGGCGCTCCGGCGAAGACCGCGAGGAAGGCGCCGGCCAGCATGTACGGGCCGAAGGGGAGGCGGGACTTGCGGCCGGCCCGGCGCAGCAGCATCAGCAGAGCCGCGGCCACCCCACCGAGCAGGAAGGCCGCGAACGCGCCGATCGCCACCGAGCTCCAGCCGAGCCAGCCGAGGTAGAAGCCGATCAGCGGGGCCAGCTTGAGGTCGCCGCCGCCCATCCCGCGGGGCATGGCGGCCAGGATGAAGTACCCGACGTAGAGCACGGCCGCCGCGAGCAACGCCCGGCCCGCCGCCGACCAGCTCTGCTCCGCGATGACCGCGGGGGCGAGCAGGACCAGGGCGACGCCGTACGACGGCAGGACGATCTTGTCGGGGAGCCGCATGACGTCGAGGTCGATCACGGCGAGAGCCACCGAGATAGCCGCGAGGTAGAGGTAGGCCGGCAGTTCCCAGGTGAGGCCGAAGCGGGCCGCCACCGCGACGAAGAGGACGGCGGTGCCGGTCTCGACGAGCGGGTAGCGAGGGCTGATCGGTGTGTCGCAGTCGGCGCACCGGCCGCGCAGCAGCATCCAGCCGAGCACCGGGACGTTGTGCCGGTTGCGGACCTCGCTGCCGCAGGCCGGGCAGCGCGACCGCGGGTGGATCAGCGACTCGTCCCGGGGCACGCGGTGGATCACGACGTTGAGGAACGAGCCCACCGTCAGGCCGAGCAGGGCGACCACGACGAGCAGCATCGGGCGTACCTCCTTGGCACCGGCGGTGGGTTCTGCGACGGAGAATCCTCAGGTCATCAGGCGGTGCAGGTGGCGACGTTGCCGCCGTCGATCGTCTTGACCGAACCGCCCACGGAGCTGTTGTAGACGTAGAGCTTGCCGCTGCCGTTGCCGTTGTCGGCGCAGACGATGTATGTCGAGATGGTGATGTTCGGGGCGGCGCCGGACGAGGTCCCGATGAGGTAGGTCATCGTGGTCTTCTCGGAGAGCGTGACCCAGCCGGCCGGGGCGGTGGAGGCGACTGCGGTCGACCCGTCGACGAGGGCGAAGCTGGCCGCCTTGTTCTTCTGGTCGAGCTTCGGGTACGTGTTGCCGTTGTCCGTGTAGTACTGCTCGATCGTGCTCACCGCGCCGCGCACGTCGGACTGCGCGGACTTGTCCGCGGCACCCTTGCGGTAGTTGAGGTAGACCGGCACGGCGATCGCGACGAGCACGCCGATGATGACCACGACGACCAGGAGCTCGATGAGCGTGAAGCCCTCGTCATCCTTTTTGTTGCGCAGCCGGGTGATGACATCGTGCATGGGGGTGCCTCCATGGCGTCAGGTGGGCGGGCTGGGGCCCGGTTTCAGACCGGTGGGAGTCCGGCGATATTCAGTTGCTCTGGATGTTCTGATAAATGGTGAACATCGGTAGGTAGAGACAGATCACCATTCCACCGACAATGGCGCCCATGACGAGGACCATGATCGGTTCGATCGACGCGGTCAGCGAGTCAGCGGCGCTGTCGACTTCTCTGTCATAAAAATCGGCAACCTTGTCCAACATCTGACTGATTTGGCCGCTTTCTTCGCCGACTTCAACCATTTGGGTGACCATGGCCGGAAAGATCGGATGGTTGCGCAGTGCCGAGGACATCGTCTGACCGTTGCGCACAGCGGCCTGCACGTCCTTCATGGCCATGGTGATGACCTCGTTGGCCGTCGTCTCGCCGACCACGGTCAGCGCCTGCATCACCGGCACGCCGACGTTGAGCAGCAGGCCCAGGTTGCGAGCGAAGCGGCTCATCGCGAGCTTGCGGAAGAGCGGGCCGAACACCGGCGTACGAATCTTGATCCGGTCGACCTTCAGGCGGAACTCGGCGCTGGTGCGCATCCTCCCCCTGTAGAAGACCGACCAGCCGATGCCCAAGGTGAGGATCGTCGGCCCGATCCACCACATGTTGTGGCTCGCGTCGACCAGGAACTGGGTGATCGCCGGCAACTTGCCGCCGAGGTTGGCGAACATGGCCTCGAAGATCGGCACGATGAAGATGAGCACCGCGGCGATCAGGACGAAGGTGAACCCCAGCACGATCGCCGGGTAGGTCATCGCGCTCTTGATCTTGCCGCGGAGCGCGGTGTCCTTCTCCAGGCTGTCCGCGATCTGCTCCAGAGCGCGGTCGATCATGCCGCCGGTCTCGCCGGCCCGGACCATGGCGATCATCAGGCGCGGGAAGACCTTGTCGTGCTTGGCCATCGTGGCCGAGAGCGAGGTGCCGCCGGCCACCTCCGTACGGACCTCGCCGATCGCCTTTTTCAGCGGGGCCGAGTCGGTCTGCTCCTCAAGGATCGCCAGCGACCGCAGCAGCGACATGCCCGACGCGGTCATCGTGGCGAACTGGCGGGAGAAGACGGCGAGATCCTTGAGCTTCACCTTGCCGCCGAAGCCCGAGATCTTGATCTCCATGTCGAGACCCTTGCCGGTCTCGGCCAGCTCCAGCGGTGTCTCACCCCGCTGCTTCAGCGTGTGGGTCGCCGCGGCCTCGTTGGGCGCCTCGACAGTGCCCTTGGCCCGGTGGCCGGCGCCGTCGATGCTGCTGTACCGGAAGACTTTGGTGGCCGGCATGGAAGATCAGCTCCGTCCCACGAGTCGCTTGAAGTCCTCTTGCGAGTGGCAGAGCTCGAGGGCGGCCTGCAGGGTCACGACCTGCTCGCGCACCTTCTCGGCCAGGTGCTGGTCGAAGGCGAGCATGCCGTCGCTCGCGCCGGACTGCATGAACGAGGGGATCTGGTGCGACTTGCCCTCGCGGATCAGGCTGCGGATGGCCGGGGTCGCGGTCAGGATCTCGGCGATCACGACGCGACCCTTGTTGTCCGCGCGCGGCGCCAGCGCCTGGGTGACCACCCCTTGGAGCGAGGCGGCGAGCTGAGCGCGGATCTGCAGCTGCTGGTGCGGTGGGAAGATGTCGATGACGCGGTCGATGGTCTGCGTGGCGCTCTGCGTGTGCAGCGTCGCCAGCACCAGGTGGCCGGTCTCGGCGGCGGTCAGCGCCGTCGCCGTGGTCTCCAGGTCACGCAGCTCGCCGACGAGGATGATGTCGGGGTCCTGCCGCAGCGCGTGCTTGAGCGCCGAGGCGAAGGTCTCGGTGTCCGTGCCGACCTCGCGCTGGTTGACCACGCTGCGCTTGTGCGGGTGCAGGAACTCGATCGGGTCCTCGATCGTCACGATGTGGTTGGCGCGGCTGCGGTTGGCCAGGTCGAGGATCGAGGCGAGCGTGGTGGTCTTGCCGGAACCGGTCGGGCCGGTCACCAGCACCAGACCGCGGGGCAGGTGGGCGAAGCGGGCCACCGAGTCCGGCATGCCCAGCTCGTCCAACGGCTTGATCTCGTGCGGGATGGCCCGGAAGACCGCGCCGCACGACGTGCGCTGCACATAGAGGTTGCCGCGGAAGCGTGAGACGCCGACGATGCTGTGCGCGAAGTCGAGCTCCCGGTCGTGCTGGAAGGTCGCCCACTGGTCGGCCGAGACGGCGGCCCGGGCCAGCAGGGCGGTGTCGTCCGAGTTCAGGTTGCCGTACCCCTCGATCGGTCGCAGCGCGCCGTTCACCCGGATCATCGGGGGCGTGCCGACCGTCAGGTGCAGGTCGGAGCCGCGCGCCTCGACCAGGGTGACGAGCATCTGGTTGAGCACGGACAGATCGCCGGACGCGGGCGGCTCGGCTGAGGCCGCGTGCGACGGCACCATGAGGTCGGTCTGGGACATCGCCACCGGCAATCTCGTATTTGTTCAGGGACGCCCTTGTATTCGGCACCTCCAGCGGCGGTTCAAGGGGCAGTTCCGGCGTTTTGGGCCGAACCGACGGCGTACGCGATAGGGTTTCGGACCGTCAGACGGCGACCCGGGAGACCTCCCGGACGGAGGTGAGTCCGCCGGTCGCCTTGGCCAGGCCGTCCGCGCGCAGGTCGTACATGCCCTGGTAAAGGGCCACCTCGCGGATCTCGTTGGTGGACGCCCGCCGAATGGTCAGCGCCTCGATCTCGGGCGAGATCGGCATCACCTCGTGCAGCGCGATCCGGCCGCGGTAGCCGGTGTTCGCGCAGTTGCGGCAGCCCACGGGCCGGTAGAGCGCCTCGGGCACGACCAGGTCCTCGAACGGCCAGTGGGCGCCGAGAAGCTCGTCCTCGGTCGGCTGGTAGGCCTCCTTGCACCAGTCGCAGAGGCGGCGGGCCAGCCGCTGGGCCAGCACGCAGTCGAGCGACGACCCGACCAGGAACGGCTCGATGCCCATCTCGGTGAGCCGGGTGACCGCGCCGGGTGCGTCGTTGGTGTGCAGCGTCGAGAGCACGAGGTGGCCGGTGAGCGACGCCTCGACCGCGATCTGCGCCGTGTGGCTGTCCCGGATCTCACCGATCATCACGATGTCCGGGTCGGAGCGCAGGATGGCCGGGAGCACCGCCGCGAACGTCAGGCCGGCTTTCGCGTTGACCTGCACCTGGTTGACGCCGCGCAGCCGGTACTCGACCGGGTCCTCGACGGTGATGACGTTGACCTCCGGCTTGCTGATCCGGCCCAGCGTGGCGTAAAGGGTGGTCGATTTGCCGGAACCGGTCGGGCCGGTCACCAGCAACATGCCGTGCGGCTTGGTGAAGGACGCGGCGAACCGGTCGAGGTTCTGCTGGGTGAAACCCAGCTTCTCGACGTCGAGGTCGATGCCGCCGGTGTCGAGCACCCGCAGCACGAGCTTCTCGCCCCAGACCGTGGGCAGCGTGGCGGTACGCAGGTCGATTGTGCGGCCGCGGATGAGCGCCGTGATGCGGCCGTTCTGCGGCACCCGCTTCTCGGTGATGTCGACGCCTGACATGATCTTGATGCGCGAGGTCAGCGCGGCCATCACCCCACGCGGCACGATGTCCACCTCGTGCAGCACGCCGTCGATGCGGTAACGCACCCGCATGTCGTCCTCGGTGGGCTCGAGGTGCAGGTCGGAGGCGCGGTTCATGACCGCCTGCTCGATCAGGTTGTTGACGTAGCGCACGATCGGGGCGTCGTCCGCGCTCTGCGCCTGGGCGGACATGGCGCTCTGCGGATCGGGCTCGTCGGTCATCTCGCCCAGATCGCTGGACTCGCGCTGGAGCCGCTCGATGATCCGGCGGACCTCGCTGCGGGCGACCACGACCGGGCGTACGGTCATGCCGGTGGCGGCGCGCACGTCGTCGATGGCGACCACGTCGCCAGGGTCGGTGACACCGACAACGAGCACGCCGTCGGCCATCGAGAGCCCGAGGACGCGGTGGCGCAGCATGACCGCCATCGGGATCCGCTTGAGCGCGGCCGGGTCGGGCGTGAAGCTGACCAGGTCGACCGTGTTGATGCCGAAGGCCTGAGCGGCCGCCTCGGTGAGCTGCTCCTCGGTGACGACCTGGTCGTTGATGAGGACCGCGCGCACAGGCCGGCCGCTGCGCTGCGCTTCCTCCGCGGCCGAGTCGACGGCGTGCGGATCGATCCCGATCTGCTTCAGCGCGTCCAGCAGCGGGCGGAAGGTCTGGTCCATGTCGTCCTCGGAGTCGGCAAGGGTATTCACTCTGCCCATCGGACGTCACAGGACTTTACTGAGTTATGGTGCGTTTTGTGCAGGTTGCCGAAAGGTTCGCCGGACAAGCGGATCCGGCCGATCGCGCCGGGCCTCGGCCTGGCCACCGCGGCCCCGGTCAAGGCGTGAGTTCCACCACTTCGAGCAGGCCGCTCAGCACCAGGATCTGACGCACGCCGGGTGAGGCACGGGTGAGCCGGAACCGGATGCCGGCGTCCCGGGCGCGCTGGAAACCGAAGATCAGCGCGCCCAGACCGGTCGAGTCGATGAAGACGAGCTCCGTCAGATCGACGACGATCTCACGTGGCTCGGTCGCCAGCGCCTCGGCGAGTGCGGACCGGACAAGGTCGACGGTGAGCACGTCGACCTCGCCGCGCAGCGCGACGGTCGCGGTGCCGCCGTCGCGGTCCAGGCTCGTCTCGAACTCGTCGGTCAAGGCTGCCTTCTTCCACTGTGGCGGTGATTCCACGTACGGTAATCGGCATCACCAAACTCGTGAGGAGCGTGGCGTGCCGGTCCTGGGCGGTCTGCCGCCGCGTAATACCCGCTTCGTGGGACGCGAAGACCTCCTGGCCCAACTGCGTGACCGGCTGGGGACGGGCCCGGTGGTGCTCCTGCCGGGCGACGACCACCCGCTCGGCGGCACCGGTCGCACTCAGCTGGCCACCGAATACGCCTACCGCTATGCCGAAACCTACGACCTCGTCTGGTGGATCCCCGCCGAGCAGGCCGCCGGCACCCGCTCCGCGCTGATCGGCCTGGCCCACCGGCTCGGCCTGCCCGAGTCCGGGGACGTCAACCGCACGCTCGCCGCCGTGCGCGACACGCTCAGCCGGGGTGAGCCGTTCCGCAACTGGCTGGTCGTCTTCGAGGACGCCAACCGTCCCGAGGACATCAAGCCCTACCTGCCCAGCGGCGCCGGCCACGTGCTGGTGATCAGCCGCAACCCGCGCTGGTCGGCCGAGGTGGCCCAGGTGATGCCGATCGGCGTGTTCGACCGCGCCGACAGCGTCGACCTGCTGCGCCGGCGGGCCCCCGAACTGCTCGTCGCCGACGCCGAACGCCTGGCCGAGCGGCTCGGTGACGTGCCGATGGCCCTCGAGCTGGCCGCCGCGGTCCGGGCCGTCACCCGCCGATCCGTCGCCGACTACCTGGCCCGCTACGAGGCACGCTCGGCCGAGCTGACCTTTCCCACACCCGTGCGGGTCGCCTGGGGGCTGGCCGCCGACGAGCTCAAAGCCGTCTCGCCGGCCGCGTTCGAGCTGCTCGAGCTCTGCGCCTTCCTGGGCAGCGCACCCGTCTCGTGGCGGCTGCTCTGGGGCGCGCGCACCCTTCCGCTGCCGCCCGAGCTCGCCTCGACCGTCCGCATCGAACGCCGGCTCAAGGCCGCGCTGCGCCTGATCGGCCGGTACGGCCTGGCCGAGCTCGACCCGCCCGGCGAGCACCTGCTGGTCCACCCGCTGGTGCGCGGACTGCTCGGCCAGGAGCTCAGCTCCGAACGCCACGCCGCCCTGCTCGGCACGGTCCGGGCCATGCTCGCCGCTGCCGACCCCGGCGACCCGGACGACCCGGCGACCCGCTCGCGCTACGGCGAGCTCACCCCGCACCTGATCCACTCCGACGTGCTCGGCGCCGGCGACGAGGAGATCCGCCAGCTCGTCCTCAACTGCGTGCGCTACCACTTCGCCCGCGGCGACCACGACTCCAGCCGCGACCTGGCCGCCGCCGCCGTGGCCCGCTGGCGCGAGTCGCTCGGCGAGACCGACACGCAGACGCTGCTCGCCTCGTTCCACCTGGCCAACGCGCTGCGGGCGGTCGGCCGCACGGCCGAGGCACGCGGGCTCAACGCCCAGACGCTGCGGGCGCAGCGCGAGGTGCTGGGCGCCGACGACGAGACCACCCTGGCCACAGCGAACAGCGTCGGCGCCGACCTGCGCATCCGCGGCCACTTCGGCCAGGCCCGCCAGCTCGACGCCGACAACCTGGTGCGCTACCGGCGCCTGTTCGGCGAGAGCTTCCCCACGGCGCTGCGCTGCGCCAACAACCTCGCCGCCGACCTGCGGCTGCTCGGTGACTTCCGCGGCGCCCGCACGCTCGACGAGCAGACCCTGCGGCACCGGCAGGCGATCTTCGCCGAGGGTCACCCCGAGATCCTGTCGTCCCGGGCCGAGCTGGCGTTCGACCTGTTCGGACTGGGCGACTACGCGGCCGCAGCCGAGGTGGCCGTCGTGCGTCCCGGCACGATCGGCGACGATCACCCCTTCGCGCTCTGGGCCGCCCGCTTCGCCGCGATGGCGACCCGCCGTCGGGGCCGGCCCTCCGCCGTGCCGATGGCTGAGACCGTCGTCGAGCTGACCCGGCGCCGCTTCGGCGAGCTGCACGTCGAGACGCTCGCCGCGGTCGTCTCGCTGGCCAACGCGGTGCGCGAGGCGGAAGACTTCTACCGGGCCCACGAGCTGCTCGAACGGGCCGTGATCCGCTACCACTCGGTGCTCGGCGACGACCACCCGTTCACGCTCGCCGCCTCGGCCGCGCTGGCCGGGGTCGTGCGCGCCACCGGCCGTTACGACGAGGCCCGCCGCATCGACGAGGAGGCGCTGAGCGGTCTGCGGCGCAGCGTCGGCCCCGACCACCCGTTCACGATGGGCTGCGCGAACGGCTACGCCACCGACCTGTTCGGGCTCGGCGAGCGGCAGGAGGGCCAGCAGTTGGCCGCCGACACGTGGCAGCGCTCCCGCATGATCCGCGGCGCCGAACACCCCGACACGCTGGCCTGCGCCTGGAACGCGGTGCTCGACGGCGGCGACGAGGAGGCCCGCCAGCAAGTCTCGGCGGCGCTCACCAAGGCCTACGGCGAGGGTCATCCGGTGCTCGCGCGCGTGGCCCTCGGCGACCGCCTCGAGACCGACCTCGACCTGCCACCCCTGTAAAGAGCCGATGACGTACGTATCGACGACAGTCACACGGGTTCGGGCCCGGCCGGGCGGCCCCACCGGGCCGCACGCCGCTTCCGGCCCGGCCCCGGTGGTCACCCTCCTTGGGCGCACGGCCGACATGTTGCGTGCGCGTTACGGTGGTCGTCAGGTCGGGTGATCACCCGGGACGGAGCGACGGGGTGTGCGGTGGACCGCGAGCCGACCGTGATCTCATAGAGCACCAACAGCACAAAAGTCGCCAACGGAGGACAAAGCTGTGCCGGGTGGAAATCTGGAGGACCGGCTCGCGGCGCTCAGCGCGACCGCGACCGACGAGGATGGTGTTGTCACGGTGACCGTGGGCAGCTCCGGCCTGGTCACCGGGCTGCGGCTCGATGACCGCGTGCGACAGCTCAGCGGAGCGACGATCTCGGACGAGATTCTGCGAACTATGCGCCGGGCCCAGGCCGCGCTCGCCGATCAGGTCGCGGTGGCCGTCGACGAGACGGTCGGCGCCGACACCGAGGACGGCCGGGCCGTGCTCGACCGCCTCACCGAGCGGCTGCTCGGTGACCCCGAGGAGGCGCCCGCGCCGGTCATGCCGTCCGCGCCGCCGTTCCCCACGTTCCCGAACACGCCGCGCCTGCCGCATCAGTCGCCCGGCAACGGTTTCGAGAGCGGGCGGGACAGCCGTGCCCGCTGACTTCCCCTCGCTCCCGCGCCGTGGCCCGGCCCCGGCGGTGGAGCAGATGTCGAACGCGGAACTGGTCCGCATGGTAGAGGCCGAGCACCCCTATCGCGGCCGAGCGTTGTTCGAGCTCTCCGACCGGGTCGCGCTCGACGACGACGCGGCGACCAAGGTGGCCATGCTCAGCCGACTGACCTCGCTGCGGCGCGCGCGTCTCTTCGACCGGGTCTCGCTGGCCTGGTCGGGGATCATCGCGTTGCTCGCGGCCGAGACCGAGCACGCACGCGCCGAGGCCTACGAGGCGTTCGGCGCGCTCGACCTCGAGGAGCAGCGCGACATGTTGGACTATCTCGAGGTCACCACGATCGAGCAGGCCCACCCGCGCATCGCGTGAGCGGGCCTGTGGTCACCCGTCGGGGGTCACTCCTCGACTCGGACGTCCTTCCAGAAGGCGACGCGGTCGCGAACCACCTTGGCGTCCGGCTTCGGTTCGGGATAGAACCAGATGGCGTCGGGCGTCGTGTGCCCGTTCGCGGTCAACGTGTAATACGACGCCTTGCCCTTCCACGGGCAGATGGTGTGGGCGTCGGAAGGGACCAGCACGTCCTCGCGCAGCGACTCGCGCGGGAAGTAATGCCTTCCCTCGACAACCACGGTGTCATCGCTTTCGGCGATCACTTCATCGTTCCAGATGGCCTTCGGCATAGTCCGAACGTAGCGCGCGCAAAGGTGGCCGTCCGATATGCACGGGTTAATGGTCATCGGGAGTGAAAGGTGTCGACTCGTCCCCACATTGTCGAAGTAGGGTAAGAAGATCTAGAGTCGATCGCGATCCTCCTACCCCCCCAGGGAGAGCGGCCCGGTGAACGGTCTGAGCACGCTACCGACCACTGCTGAGCAGGCACGCCACGCGCTGCTCCTGCTCGGCGCACCCGCCTCGCCCCGGCTCGTGGTCGACGTGCACAGCGCGCTCTTCGATGGCGACCTCTCGGTGGCGGCTCTCGCGACATTGCTGCGCAAACCCACTTCGGGCGTGTGCGCGGCGCTCCGGCCCGATCTCACCCCGGCTCGTGGGCTGATCGCACTGGCCGACTGGCCGATCGAGCAGCGGATCGTCACGCCGGCCGGGCGGCGGGCCGACGCCCTGGCAGCCGTGATCCGGGTGGCCGAGTTCGTGACGGCCCGCCCTGGCGCCGCGCGGGCGGCACACCTGCTGCTGCGAGGGCTCGCTGAAGGCGTACCGCATGGGTCGGAAGCTGTTGATCTTGCGGAAGCGGCACGGGCGGCGTTGAGCGCGCCGGAGCTCGTGGTCGCGCTCGCGCGGGAAGAGACGGTGCGAGCGGCCGCAGTCCTGCGGGCGCGGGCGCTTCCGGAGCGTCAGCAGCTCTTCGGGCTGCCCACCGTGCCCCAACAGCGGGGCGGCGAGTGAATCAGATCGACGGGCTTCAGGACTCCGCGGACGGGCTTCGCGGCTCCGCGGACCGGCTTCATGACTCCGCGGACCGGCTTCGCGGCTCCGCGGACCGGCTTCGCGGCTCCGCGCCGGGGAAGAGGCACAACGCGCGTACGGTCGCCGCGCTCACCGGCAACCCCGGCTGCACTCGGCGGGCCGTGCTCGACGCGGCGGGCGTCGACAAGGTGCGGCTGGCCGAGCAGATCGGGTTCCCCGGCGCGTTCGGGCAGTCCCGGTTCGCCCTGGCCAGAGGCAACGCGTTCGAGGCGATGCTCAAGGCCGACGATTGCGCGCTGCTGCGTTCGACGCTCGGCGCGTACGTGGGCAGCTATGAGGATCTCGGCGTCGACGAGGAGGACACGCTCTCGGCGCGGCACTCGCGCACCCGGGCCGTGCTCGCCTCCGGCGCCGAGGGGCTGCTCGACCATCCGCTGCTGACGCTCGAGGTCGCGGGCCAGACCGTGTTCCTCGAACCCGACCTGATCACCCACCAGACCGGCGAACAGCTGCAGGTCGTCGAGATCAAGTCGTTCGCCGTGATCGACGGGCAGGCCGACGGTGCCTCGGTCTCGGCCGCCGCGGTGCAGGCCGCGGTCTACGTGCTCGCCCTGCGGCAACTCCTCGGCGACGACCGGGTCAGCCACGACGTAGTGCTGGTCTGCCCCGAGAACTTCTCGATGCAGCCGGTCGCGGTCGTCCTTGAC
>Ga0247781_1000148_pt1 | contig 20709 bp, 16 predicted proteins | sample UWRJL184509B5_FD_179922 | JGI IMG/M metagenome (GOLD analysis project Ga0247781, IMG submission 179922) | Plant litter microbial communities from Arlington Agricultural Research Station in Wisconsin, United States - UWRJ-L184-509B-5 | ecosystem: Environmental > Terrestrial > Plant litter >...
CTTGGCCCGCGAGCCGGAGCTGCCGATGTGGACCGAGATCGTCGGCCAGGGCACCCCCCTTCCCGTCCGCCGCCCGCTCGACCCCGCCGTGGACGTGGCCGCGACCCTGCTCGACGTCACCCTGGCCCTGCCCGTGGCGACCACCGAGGCTCTGCTCACCCGCGTCCCGGCGGCGCTCGGCGCGACGATCAACGACGTGCTGCTCGGCGCGCTCGGCGTGGCCGTCACCCGGTGGAGCTCCGCGCCGGCCGTGGTGGTCGCTCTGGAGGGCCACGGTCGGGAGGAGCACCTGGTGGCCGGGGCCGACCTCGCCGGCACGGTCGGCTGGTTCACCAACATTTTCCCGGTCCGCCTCGACACGTCCGGGATCGATCTCGGCACCGGGGGAGCGGCGGTCGTCGCCGCCGTCGCCCGGGTGCGCTCGCAGTTGGCGTCCCTGCCCGACAACGGCATGGGCTACGGGCTGCTGCGCTACCTCAACCCGTCCACCGGCCCGGCCCTGGCGGCCCTGCCGCACCCGCCGATCCAGTTCAACTACATGGGACGCTTCGACTTTCCCGAGGCGGCCGACTGGGAGTACGCGCCCGAGGCCGAGGCCGCCGAGAACGGTGCCGACGACGCCATGCCCGAGACGTACGAGCTCGTCGTCAACGCGCAGACCGAGGACCGGCCCGGCGGTCCGCAACTGACCGCCACCTGGGCCTGGCCGTCCGCTCTGTTCGCCGGGGACGAGGTCGGCCGCCTCGCCCGAGCCTGGTTCGACGCCCTGCAAGACCTGGTTTCCCACTTACCCCACTCGCCCGAGGAGATTCGATGAGCACCAACCCGTTCGACAACGCCGACGGTACGTTCCTGGTCCTGGTCAACGACGAGAACCAGCACAGCCTCTGGCCCGTCTTCGCCGAGGTCCCGGCCGGCTGGCGCACCGTGCACGGCCCGGCCCCGCGCCAGGACTGCCTGGACTACGTCGACACCAACTGGACCGACATGCGCCCGCAGAGCCTGATCGACGCCGACCGCTGAGAGCGGCGGCCCACCGAACCGGCCGAGCTGCCTGAATTGTCCGATCAGGTGAAGGAGGGCGCTGATCAGACGAAAACGGTGGCTCGGACCGGCGCGGTGACCGACAGTGAGGGGAGCGAGTCCGACCGGCGCTGGGAGTGGCCCGATGTCGCACGACCGTACTTCCCCGAGCGGCAGCACGTCACCGGGCCGCGGGGTTTCACCGGGCCGCGGCGTTTCACCGGGCCGACGGCGGAAGCCGCTCAGCCCGTTGCCCGCGGTGCTGCTGGCCGTGGCCGCGGTGGTGCTGCTGTTCCTGGCCGGCGTCGCGGTGCAGCGGCAGGGTGCGGCCACCGGCACGCCGGCCCAGGCCTCGCCGAGCCCCAAGGCGCCGCCGCCACTACCCGGGCTCGGCGCGAAGGTGCGCGACGGCCATTTCGAGTTCGTGGTCGCCAGAGTCGACTGCTCACGCACGACTGTCGGCCTCGAGCACCTCAAGCGCACCGCGAAGGGCAAGTACTGCGTGGCCGTCCTGTCGGTGCGCAACTTCGACGACGAGCCGCACTACTTCGTGGGCCGCGCGCAGAAGGCCTTCGACACCAAGGCCATCTCGTACGGCAACGACGATCTCGCCGGCCTCTACGCCAACCGTGACACCCAGACGTTCCTGGAGAAGCTCGACCCTGGCGAGCGGGTCACCGGCCGGCTGGTCTTCGACGTCCCGAAGACGGTGAAACTCGCCGCCCTGGAACTGCACGACTCGCTGCTGTCGGGCGGGGTGAAGGTCACCGTCTGAGTCAAGCGAACACTTCGCGCCGCCCGGGAGCAGGCGCGGGCGGGGCCGGCGGGGGCGGGGCCGACATTCGGGGCATCGGTGAACGTCGAACGTTCGGGGGAGATCGACTCGCCGTCGGGCCGGTTAAGGTCGGGCCGTGATGCGGGAAGCGCTTCAGGCCACGGCTCGCCGCGCCGAAAGAACGACGGTGGGGGGTCGCACTGCCCTGCGGTATGTGCGGGCCACCGTCGCGGTCGCCGCGATCGGCACCGTCTGGTGTGTGGTGTATCTGAAAGCCGGAGTCGGCCCCGAAGCGTTCGCGTATGTGTTCGTCCCGATCAGTGGCGTGGTCGCGACCGCGTCCGTTCAGGACCTGATTCGGCGGGACCGTGGCCTCGATCCGGTCGCCGGACGGTTCTGGCGCGCGGTCATGGTCGCCGTCGGCGTTATCACGGCCGGCTACGCCTGGCTGGCCGTGGACATGCTCGCCCACGTCGACCAGGTTCACACCCGCGGCATACCGGCACCGGCGGCGGCCTGCGCGGCCATCGGTTTCGTGATCGCCCTCTGGGCGCTGGGCCGGGTGCCGGTCGTGGCGGCCGGTGGTGCCGAGCGGTGGCGCGTGGTGCTGGACCGGATGATCGCGTTCCTGGGCTGCGCGGCCGTGTCGTGGTATCTCGGGCTGGCTCCGCTGCTGTCCGCCCGCGAGCCGTTGAGCGGGCCGGCGACGCTGCTGGTCGGGCTCGGTCTGCTGGTCGCGGTCGGTGCCGCGACGAAGGTGTCGTACCTCGTCGGCGGCCCGGTCGACCGCGTGGCGATCCGGTTCATCGCGGCCGCCGGAGGTGTACCGGCCGGGGTCGTCGCCGTGCTCACGGTGCAGTTCGGATTCCTCGCCAGTGTGCCGGCTCAGGCGATCGTCCTGCCGTTGGCCCCGCTGATGATCACGCTCGGCGTCGCTGCCCAGGGCCGCGCCGATGCCGGGCCGCGCCGCGATCCGGGCCGCCCGAGTGTGCTGTTGCCGTACCTGGCGATGATATTGGTCGACGTACCGCTGATCGGCGCCGCGTTCGGCACGCCGTTGCGCTGGCCGGTCGGGGTGGTCCTGATCGCCGCCGTCGTGGTGACCGCGTTGGTCATGGTCCGGCAATACCTCGCGTACCTGGAGAACGCCCGTCTGCTCCGGAACTCGCGCGTCCAGGAGGAACGGTTGCAGTACGAGGTCAGCCGCGACGGACTGACCGGGCTGGCCAACCGAGCCCTCTTCCGGGACCGGCTCACGATCGCGCTGGCCGCCACCGGTCCGGCCGCGGTTCTGCTCATCGACCTGGACGACTTCAAGACCGTCAACGACCTGCTCGGGCACGGGGTCGGCGACCGGCTGCTGGTCTCGGTGGCCGGGCTGCTGCAGGCCGAGGTGGGGGACAGCGGTCTGCCGGTACGGGTGGGGGGCGACGAGTTCGCCGCGGTGCTCACCGGCGCCGACCCCGAGGACCTGGCCGTCCGGCTGCTGGCCGCCCTGTCGCACCCGATCAGTGAGCACCGCCTGCTGGTGCAGGCCAGCATCGGGATCGCCGTCGCCGCGCCCGGCGCCACCGTCGACTCGATCCTGCGGAACGCCGACGTCGCGCTGTACACGGCCAAGCAGCAAGGCAAAGCGGGTTTCGTACGCTACGTGGACGGCATGGGGGAGCCCGTCCTGGCCCACATGCAGCTCGGGGGCGAGCTGTGGGGGGCCCTGGACAACGACGAGTTCCGGGTGGTCTACCAGCCGATCGTGCGGCTGGACGACAACCGCCTGATCGGGGTCGAGGCCCTGGTCCGCTGGCAGCACTCGACCCGCGGGGTGGTCGGTCCGGGCGAGTTCATCCCGGCCGCCGAACGGACCGGCCTGATCGTGCCGTTGGGCCGGTTCGTGCTGCGCGAGACCTGTCGCCAGGCCGCGGCGTGGCTGGCCGAGTTCGGGCCGGACGCGCTGAAGGAGGCCGGGCTGAACGTGTCGGCGCGGCAGTTGCACGACCCCGACTTCGTGTCGGACGTGGCCGGTGCGCTCGCCGACAGCGGGCTGCCCTGCGAGCGGCTGGTCCTCGAGGTGACCGAGTCGGCGGTGCTGCGCGGCCAGCAGGTCTCCCGGGCGCTGCACGAACTCGACCGGATGGGTGTCCGTCTGGCCCTGGACGACTTCGGCACCGGCGAGTCGTCGCTGAGCCTGTTGCGGGCCTTCCCCGCCGCGATCGTCAAGCTGGACAAGTCGTTCGTGGACGGGATCGAGATCGACGACGGTCAACCGGCCGCCGCCGACGCCCGGCAGGCGGTGGCCCGGGCGGTGATCCAGCTCGCGCACGCGCTCGGCCTGGACACCGTGGCCGAGGGGATCGAGAACCCCGAGCAGGTGGCCGCCCTCCGCGAGCTCGGCTACACCCTCGGCCAGGGCTTCCACCTGGCCGAGCCGATGACCGCCGAGGCCGTGTCGCGCCTGCTGGCCCGCCAGTGTTCCGGGACGCTGTCGGCCCCGGCGGAGATCGGCACTCAGGCGCGATAACGGCTGCGCAACTCGCTCGCCTGGGCGGTGGTGTCGGCGACGACCGCCGCCGCGCCCTTGACCGAGTCGACCAGGCCGACGCCCTGACCGCTGAGCAGAGCCATCTCCTCCAGTTCCGCCGCACTGTTCACCGCGTGGGGATCGGGCCGGGCGTGGCGGCTGGGCCGTGGTCCTCGAAGTCGTACGTCGTGGTCAGGCCTTCGGGGAGGTCGGGGACCAGGGCGTTGGTGCCGTCGACGACCTGGACGTAACGGCGGCCCTGGAAGATCGAGTAGCTTCCGTCGGCGACGCGGTCGATGCGGAAGAGCTGCGCTGTCGCGGCCGGGTCGCAGGTACGCACGCGCACGCTGCCCGGGGCGGCGTCGTGCACGGCCGTCATACAGACCTGGTTGCCGTCGCGCGGCGCGGCCAGCGTGATGCGGAATCGGTTGCCCTCGGGGCGCAGGACCCATAGCGACGGCTCGGTCGTGGCCCGTACCCGATCGTCGTCCTGGCCGACCGCCAGCGCCGTCCCTTTCAGCCCCGGCACGAGCACCCGGGCCTGCCGCCGGCCGCCCAGAATGTCCTGCGGGCCCGCCGAGGTGGTGGGCGCGACCCAGCGCGCGGTGCCCACCACCTCGCCCGGTTTCAGCAGCAGCGGTGTGCCGGCCGCCACGGCCAGCGCGACCAGCCCCGCGGCGGCGCCGGCCAGCCGACGCCGCCGGCGTTTGTCGCTGCGGTGACGCAACGTCTGCGCCGCGGGCAGCACCGTGACACGCCGGATCTCGTCGGCGATCGCCTTGAGGCCGTCGTCCGGGTCAGCCATGCGTCGGCTCCTGGGTCGGCGCCGGGGTCGGCTCCTGGGTCAGCATTCCGGCCATCGCCCGCCGGCCGCGGACGAGGTACGCCTTGACGGTCCCGACGGGCACCTGCATCTCGGCGGCCACGTCGGCGACGCTGAGATCGTTCAGGTGGTGCAGCACGACGGCACGGCGTTCCTTGGGGCTCAACCGCTGCAGTGCCTGAAGTAACGCTACGTGGTCCTCGTTGAGGCCGGGCACGCTCTGGTCGCCGGTCGCCCGGTGGTGTGCGCGTATCCGGTTGAACGTCTTGCGCCAACTGCTCACCGCGGCGCGGGAGGCGACCCGGCGTACCCAGGCCTCCGGGCTGTCCGCCGCCCGTACCTTGGGCCAGTGCTGCCAGGCGCGCATGAACGCCTCGGCCACGGCGTCCTCGGCCTCGGTGCGGTTGCCGGTCAAGGCGTAGACGTGCCCCACGACCCGTCCCGCACAGGCCGCGTAGAGGGCGTCGAACTCTTCGGCATCACGCATGTGACCTGCGCCCCTCCGAAGCCTCGTCCCGTTGTGCCGTCGCATGGAACCCCGCGAGGGCACCCGGCCGAACAGGCGCGGGGTGAGTTAGTGATCATCGTCACCCTCCTGGTGATCAACCGGCCGGCCGGGTCAGGCGTCATCGTGCCGAACCCCGGGACGGGCCCGTGGCGGAGAGGACGATGTGCGACGACGGCAACGACGCGCCCTGACAGCCGGAGCGCTCGCGACTGCACTGGTCGTGGCGGGCCTGGCGGCGCATCCCGCGAACGCGCAGGTGAAGCCGCACGGTGCGCCCGGCGGGCCCGGAACTCCCGGCACCTTCACGCTGATCACCGGCGACCGGGTGACGCTGGACGCGAAGGGTGTCACGGAGGTTCAGCGGGCCCCCGGCCGGGCCGGCATGCGGTTCGTGAGCAGCCGGGAGGGTGGCCACCAGTACGTCGTCCCGGCGGATGCGGAGCCGCTGCTGCGCGACGGACGGCTCGACCGCCGGCTGTTCGACCTCACCGCGCTCGGTGAGTTCGGCTACGACGACCGGGCGGCCGACCTGCCGCTGCTGGTCGCCTACCCGGACGACGCGGCCCGGGCGCGGTCCGCCGCCGTCGGAGGTGACGCCCGGGTGCGGGCCGACCTGCCCGCCGTCCACGCGCTGGCCGTCCGGGCGAGCCGGGACGACCGGGCCACTCTCTGGGCGTCGCTCACCCGCGGCACGACCGCCGTGCGTACGCTCACTCCCGGCGTCACCCACGTCTGGCTGGACGGCAAGCGGAAGGTCTCCCTGGACCGCAGCGTGCCGCAGATCGGCGCCCCGGCGGCCTGGGCGGCCGGCTACGACGGCACCGGCGTCACCGTCGCCGTGCTGGACACCGGGATCGACGCCGGGCACCCCGACTTCGCCGGGCACCTCGCGGAGGTCCGGGACTTCACCGGCGGCAACGACCCCAGCGACAACGTCGGCCACGGCACCCATGTGGCGTCGACCATCGTGGGCAGCGGAGCGGCCTCCGGCGGTAAGTACCGCGGCGTGGCCCCGGGCGCGAAGCTGCTGGTCGGCAAGGTGTGTGCGACGACGGAGTGCCAGGACTCGGACATCATCACCGCCATGCAGTGGGCCGCGCCGCGGACGCGGGTGGTCAGCATGAGCATCGGTGGCACCGACACGCCGGGCCTCGACCCGCTGGAGACCGCGGTCCAGGACCTGAGCCACCAGTACGGCACGTTGTTCGTGGTCGCCGCCGGCAACGAGGGCAAGCCGAAGTCGGTATCCTCGCCCGCCACCGCGGACGACGCCCTCGCCGTCGCGGCCGTCGACGCCGACGACGTACGGGCGTACTTCTCCAGCCGTGGTCCCCGCCTCGGCGACGACCACATCAAGCCGGAGATCAGCGCCCCCGGCGTCGACATCGTGGCGGCCGCGCCCGGCGGCGGCTACCAGCCCATGTCCGGCACGTCGATGGCCACCCCGCACGTCGCCGGCGCGGCCGCGATCCTCGCCGGGCAGCACCCGGCCTGGACCGGGCCGCAGCTCAAGGCCGCGCTCATGGACTCGGCCGAGCCGGGCGCCGAGGACAGCCTGTACGAGCAGGGCGCGGGCCGGGTGGACGTCGCCCGCGCGGTGGCCCAGCCGGTCGTCGCCGACGTGCCCGCCATCGACTTCCCGGCGCAGCGCTGGCCGCACGCCGACGACACCCCGATCAGCCAGGTCGTCGGCTACCGCAACACGGGCACCGCGCCGGTCACCCTCGCGCTGACCGTCGCCCCGGCCCCGGCCGGCATGCTCACCGTCAGCCCGGCCACCCTGGTCGTGCCGGCCGGCGGTCACGCCCAGGCGACGATCACCGTGGACACCCGGGTCAACGCGCCCGACGGCGTCTACCAGGGTGCGTTGACCGCCGTCGGCGCCGGGGACCTGCGGGTCCGCACGCCGTTCGCGCTGAACCGCGAGATCGAGAGCTACGACGTCCACGTCCCGCACACCGGGCGGGACGGCAAGCCGGCGACCGACTACACCACCGTGGCGGCGAACCTGACCACCGGTGAGCTCACCACGCTGACCGGGCAGCCCGGCGGTGGCACGCTGCGGCTGGCCACGGGCCGGTACGCGTTCTACAGCACCATCCACGAGGGCGACATGTCGAGCCTGCTCGTGCAGCCGGTCCTGGACGTGCACGGCGCGGTCACCGAGGCGGTCGACGCCCGGACGGCCAAGCCGGTCGCTGTGACCGTGGCCCAGCGGGACGCCGCACCGACCGGGATCAACGTGAGCGCGAACTGGGACGATGGTTTCCGTTACCCCGGCGTGCAGCTCAGCGGAGTGTCGTTCGCGGACGTCTTCTTCGGCCGGCTCGGACCCGCGGTCACGGCCCCCGAGTTCACCGCCACGCTGGGCGTCGGGCTCGCCCGCCCGGGACGGAACAGCCCCTACACGTACGATCTGGCGTACGTCAGCAAGGGCGACATGGTCACCGGCCTGTCGAAGAAGCTGTCGTCGGCCAACCTCGCCACCGTGAAGGCGACCTACCGGAGCCAGTCGAGCGCGACGACCGGCGTCCGCTTCCACCGTGCGGCGGCTCCCGGCGGCTCCGGCCCGATCGGTTCCAGCACGCCGTTCGACCTGCCGTTCCACTCCACCGAGTACTACAACACCGACGGTGGCATCGTTTGGACCTCGACGTTCCTCGAAGGCGCGAATCTGACCACCCAGGAGTCGACCTTCAAGCCCGGCAAGTCGTACGCCCAGATCTGGAACGCGGCCCCCTTCGGCCCCACGCTGAGTCAGCCGCCGGCCTGGTCGCCGACGGGGTACGTGGGTCGTAACGGGGACACCGTCTCGATCGCCGCACCGCCGATGTTCGGCGACGCCACCGGTCGTCCCGGGAGCCGCGACGACGTGCGGGTCCACCTCCGGCTGTCGCGCGACGGCACGGAGATCGGTGCCTCGGACAGCCCGTACGCGGACTTCGCGGTGCCTGCCGCCAAAGCCACCTATCGCCTCGAGGCGACGGCGACCCGCGGCGCCCCGGACACCCTGTCGACCTCGGTCTCGGTGGCCTGGACGTTCACCTCGGCCCACTCGGCGGCGCCGGAGCGGCTGCCCCTGACGACGGCTCGGCCCACGCCGGTGCTCGACGACACGAACACGGCCCGGGCGGGCCTGCCGTTGCTGATCCCGGTGGCGCTGGACCGGCAGACCGGCTCGAAGGTCGCGGCCAACCGCAAGCTCGGCGTCTCGGTCTCGTTCGACGACGGCAAGACCTGGTTCACGGCGCCGATGCTCGGCAACGTCGCCCTCGTCCTGCACCCGCGCCGGTCCGGTTTCGTCTCGCTGCGGGTGACGGCCACCGACATCGCGGGCGATTCGGTGACCCAGACGATCCTGCGGGCGTACCGGATCGCCTGACCTACGGCTCGGGTCCGGCAACCGCCGTCGGTCAACCGACCCCGGCCGGCTGCGGCATCGCGGGTGTGGTGGCCGGCGGTATACCCGGACCCGAGCTCTCGCTGTGGCCACGCTGCTGATGGAGGTGTTCGGTGGCGATGGCGGTGAGGTCGAAGTGGGGCACGAGCCGGTTCTCCTCGGGCGTGCCGATGCTGACCAGCGGCCGTTGCCGGAAGCCGCCGGCGGCCGTGTCGGACTCCTCCCAGAGGGACTGTTCGATCGCGTGCAGGTCCGGGACGACGAATCCGACGGTGGTGCCGGCGATGGTCACCAGCAGTACCCGGTCGGTGTCGAGATCGGGATCGTGCTGATGCCCGAGTAATACGGGCAGGTTGATCAGCGGAATCGTCGTGTGGCGATGGGCGAAGATGCCGATCAGGGGTGCCTGGTCGAGGCGCACATGGCGGCTGGGGTAGGGCAGGATCTCGTCGATCTGCTCCAGCGGTGTGGCGGCCTCGATCCCGACGCTGTACGTGAGGAACTTGCGCGCACTCGGGATGATGCTGTGCCGGTCCCGCCCCGCGACGCCGGTGTCGCCCGGTGGGGCTGCCTCGGCGGCCTGCGAATCGAGCCGCATGTTCAGCGCTCCGAGGTCGGACAGTTCGACGTTCTCTCGCAGCGCGCGCCCGTCGAGGACGAGGTATTGGCGGTCGTGGGTGGTGAGCAGCCCGGCGAGCAGGCTGTGCTCCGGGTTCCCCAGCGCGGGGATGGGCAGGATGTCGTCGGTGGGAACCGTGGTGATGTCGGTGACGTCGGTCGCGGTCAGGGCGATCAGCCCACGTGGCAGGGAGATCACGACGCCGCGGCGGGTGTCGGTGCGCGGCTGCTGTCCCAGGCCGAGCAGCGTGATGGGGTCGATGGCCGGGACGGCGTGGTTGTCGAGGTGGGCGACGCCCCGGCAGATCGGCCCGTCCAGGGGCGAGGCTCGCAACGTGAGGTCGGGCACGACGGTGTGCACGTACGTGACATCGATGCACAGACCGATGGCGCCGCATTCGAACATCAGCAGGGTACGGCGGGGCACCTGGCCCTGCCCCGCGGCGGCCGCCGCGGTGGCGGCCTGGTCCGGCCGCTGGGCCGGGTCGGTGACGGCGGGGATCCCCGGCATGCCGACGATGGTGGCGGCGTCCAGTAACGCGATGACGGCGCTGTCGTCGTCGCGCTCGAAGGTGTGCGAGAACAGGGCCGGTCCGCCCCCGCCGATATGCACCGCGAGCAGGGCGTCGCCGGCGACGTAGGTGGAACCCTCGATGGCGTCGGCGAGCAGGCCGAACAACCGGCCGTCGCTGGAGACGATGATGATGACCTCGCCCGTTCCGGCCGCCGACGGATACCCGGCGAGCAGGCAGGGATCGAGCACCGGGATGACGGTATGGCGCAGGTTGACCGCGCCGAGCAGCCCGGCTCCCGCGGTCGGCAGCGGGCTGAACTCGGCCGGCCGGACGATGACCTCACGAAGTTCCTCGAGCGGCAGCGCCAACCGCAGACCGCCGGTGCGGAAGACGCCGTAGAGGGTAGAGGTGACGGTGGTCGTCATGACGCGGCGCTGCTGTCCACCAGCTCGGTGATGAGCTCGGCGACGTGATGCGACACGGTCTGCTGTTCCTCGGTCGAGGCGGCGATCCGGCGGATGGTATCGCTGGTCTCGGCGACATTGGACAGGATCTGCCCGAAGGAGCTCTGCGCGCGCTGACTGACGGTGGCGCCCTGGCTGACCCGGCCGGCGGACTCGTGGATCAGCTGGCTGATCTCGCGCGCGGCGGCCGAGGATCGTTCGGCCAGCTTGCGTACCTCGCCGGCGACTACCGAGAAGCCGACGCCGTGCTCACCGGCACGCGCGGCCTCGATGGAGGCGTTGAACGCCAGCAGGTTGGTTTGGCCGGCGATCTCACCGATCACCGTGACGATCGCGGCGATCTGCTCCGACGACTTCTGGATCAGCTCGATGGCCTCGATCGACTTGCGCAGCTCCTCGTAGCCCTCCTGAGCGTTGTGGTGAGTCGTGTCGGCCAAGGTGGTGGCCCGCGCGGCGGCCGTCGTGATCTCGTCGATCGCCGTGGTCAGCGAGGTCACCGACGCCTTCATGTCGTGGGTCTTGGTGGCCAGTTGGTGTTCCAGCAGGACCTGGTCGGTGATGTCGTACGCGTACTTGACCACCTTGTAAACGACGTTGTGCAGGTCGCGGATGGGGATGTAGCTGGCCCGAATCCACACCTCCCGGTTGTACTTGCCGACCCGGTGGAACCGGCCGCCGTGGATCTCACCGGCTCCGAGTCGGTGCCAGAAGTCGCGGTACTCGGGCGAGACGATGTAGTCGGGCGGGCACAGCATCGAGTGGTGCTGACCGATCAGCTCCCGCTCGGTGTAGCCCATGGTGCGCTGGAAGTTGTCGTTCGCGGCCAGGATGTTGCCGTCGAGATCGAACTCGATGACCGCCTGGGCCAGGCTGATCGCCGTATCCTTGCCCTCGAACTCGCCGGTGCGTTGCTTGGCGGCCGTGACATCGATGGCGAACTTGATCACCTTGGCCGGCCGGCCGTCGGCGTCGAGGATCGGGTTGTAGGTGGCTTGCAACCACACATCGTGGCCGTCCTTGGCGATGCGCCGGTACTCCCCGCCTTGATACTCGCCGCGGCCCATCCGCTCCCAGAACAGCATGTACGCGGCCCCGGCGGTCTCCGACGAGTCGACGAACATGCGGTGGTGATGTCCGACGAGCTCGTCGATGGTGTAGCCCATGGCGTCGAGGAAGTTCTGGTTCGCGGTCAGGATCGTGCCGTCGAGGGCGAACTCGATGACCGCCTGAGACCGGCTGATCGCGGCGACCTTGCCCTCGAACTCGGCGGTGCGGTGCTGCTCCTCGGTGATGTCCGCGGCGAACTTGAACACCTTCATCGGCCGGCCGTCGGCGTCGAGGACGGGGTTGTACGAGGCCAGCAGCCACACCTCCCGGCCGCCCTTGGCGATGCGCTTGAACTCGCCGGACTCGAACTCGCCGCGGCCCAGGCGCTTCCAGAATTCGGCATACTCCGGTCGCTCGGCGCTGCCGGGTGACATGAAGATGCGGTGGTTCTGCCCGACGATCTCGTCAAGGGTGTAGCCCATGGTGTCCAGGAAGTTCTGGTTCGCGGTCAGAATGGTGCCGTCCATGTCGAATTCGATCATCGCCCGGGACCGGCTGACCGCGGCGATCTTGCCCTCGAACTCGGCGGTGCGCTGCCGGTCGGCGGTGATGTCCGCGGCGAACTTGACTACCTTGACCGGTCGGCCGTCGGCGCCGAGGATCGGATTGTAGGTCGCCCGCAACGACAGCGGCCGGCCGTCCTTGGCCAACCGGGTGTATACCCCCGCCTGGAACTGGCCTTCACCCAGCGCCTTCCAGAACTCACGGTACGCGGTCCCGCGGGCCTCGTGCTCCGACACGAACATGCGGTGGTGCTGACCCACCACCTCCTCGCGGGTGTAGCCCACGGTGTCGAGGAAGTTCTGGTTGGCGTCCAGGATCGTGCCCGACAGATCGAATTCGATCACCGCTTGGGAGCGGTTGAGGGCAATGATTTTGCCCCGATCGTCCTCGGCGTGCCGCTGGGCGGCCCGCTGCGCCTCGTCGCCGGGCGCCGGAGTGCGGTCCTCGACTGCCAGCAGCATCGCGCCCCGGTCGTCGACTTCGGCCCCCGTCACGGTGAGCGCGCGCTGCCGCGCCGAGCCCGGCCACGCCACCACCTCGGCGGGCACGGGCCCCTTCGGACCCGTCTGCACCAGGGCCTGTACCACCGGCCCGGGCACCCCCCACAACGCGCCCAGAGTCGCCCCGGCGACCTCGTCCGCCGGCAATCCCACCAGCGAGCAGAATGCCGCGTCGGCCGACCGCACGACCGCGGTGCCCGCATCCACGACCGCCAGGCAGAACTCGTGGCTGAGAATCTGAGCCGCGGCCTGCTCCACACCTGTCTCGGACAGTGAAAAACTCGAACGCGACATGTCTGCTCCTGATTCCGGTAAACGATCTCGTCTTCCCCTTCGACTGGTCGGCAACCGTGGTTAACGAACGGCGGTGAGCATTGGGTTGCAATGCCGTCGCACGACGAGGTCGTCGCGGCAGGACGGCGGGTGTTCCGCGGGAGGAAGGGTTCCGGAGCTGACGAGGCGTGGGGAAGTCGCCGGAAGGAGCCCTGGCCGTGCTCCTCGCCGGCAACCGACGATTCGTCGGCGGTCATGCCGAACACCCGCATCAGACGCCGACGCGGGGGTCCGGGCCACCGTGAAGGCGCAGACCGCCGCGATTCTCGCGCAGAGCGGCATCGTCCGGGAACGGGTCGAGAAAGGCGCGATGGCGGTCGTCGGAGCTCGGTACAACATGGACACCGGGTGGGTCGAGGTAGTGGCCTGAACCACCTTGAGCGAATACACGTACACCACCGAATTCGAGGGCGCGACCCGTCACGTACGACGTGGTTCAGCCATAGCGGAACCCGCGGGCAGCGTGACGACCGCGTCGAGGCCACCCGCCCGGCCGGCCCGCAGCAGTGCGGTGCCGCCGCTGGCCTCGGCGAGCGTCCGGACCAAAGACAGGCCCAGTCCGGTGCCGTCGGTGCCCGCGCCGGGCGCCCGCCAGAACGGATCGAGGGCGCGGGTTCGCTGGTCCGCGGTGAGCCCGGGGCCCTCGTCGAGGACGTGCAGTTCGACCATCGGGCGGCTTTCGGCGTGCGGGACCGGGCGCCAGGTGATGGTCACCGTGCTGCCTCGTGGGGCGACGCGCAGGGCGTTGGACAACAGATTGTCGAGGATCTGATCGACGGCGGCGGGAATGGCCTGGACGGTCGTGTCGTCGGGGCCGCCCGCCCGCAGAAGTACGCCTTCGCTGGTGGCCAGCGGTGCCCAGAAGCCGGTTCGCTCGGCGACGGTGCCGGCCAGCGCGTCCGTCTCCCGGGGCAGCGTGGTCTGCTCGGCCCGGGTCATGGCCAGCAGCGATTCGACCATCCGGGCCAGGCGGTCGGTCTCGTTCAGCGCGGCCCGCAGGTTCTGACCGCCGGCGGTCATGATGTCGGGTTCGAGGTTCTCCAGCCGGAGGCGAAGGGCCGCCAGTGGTGTCTTGAGCTGGTGCGAGGCGTGCCCGTTGAACGAGCGTTGCGACGCGATCAGCCCGTTCAGCCGATCGGCGGTCGCTTGGAAGGTCGAGGCCAGGCGGTGCACTTCCGGCGGCCCGGTGGTGGTGGACAACGCCGTGAGCGGGGACCCGTCGGTCATCGTCCGGGTGGTCAGCTCCAGGGCTCGGATCGGTCGGCTGATCCACCTCGCCAGGGCGAACGCGATGACGGCGGCCCCGGTCAGGACGAGCAGGCCGGCCGCCACCAGCAGGAGCTGGAACTGTTTGACGCGTTTCGCCACGGCGGCGGCCGGCACGCTGACCCGGAGGGCGCCACGCGGTGCCAGGCCCGGATTCACCGCGACGGCCACCGACAACATCGGCACCCCGGCTGACCTGACTGTGCGGGTGCTGACCCGGCCGTGCCCGTGCAGCACCGCCTGAATGTCCTCGCCCGATGTCGCGGCGAACGGTGGGCCTGGGCGGTTCGTGCTGGCCAGCAACTCGCCGCGGGCGTTCGTGACGTCGACCTGCCCGCCGAGTCGCAGGGCCGACTCCCGGGCCAGGAACTCCATCTGGGGTACGTCGTGGCGGGCCACCGCCAGGTCGACGAAGACCGCGAGGACCTCGGCGTCGTGTTCGAGCTCCTCGAAGGCTTGTTGCTGTTCGTTGCGGTGTTGCGCGAAGGCCAGCGGCAGCTCCAGCCCCAGCAGGATCAGCAGGGCGAACGAGACGTACGTGACCAGCAGCCGACGGGTCACCGGGGCGCTGCCGCGGCCGACGGCCAGGTCCGGCGGCCCACCGCGTGGATCCGGGCCACCAGTTCCCGCAGGCTGAACGGTTTGGCCAGATAGTCGTCGGCGCCCAGGTCCAGGCCCCGTACCCGGTCGGCCTCGGCACCGCGCGCCGTCAGCATGATCACCGGTACGCCGCTGGTCCGCCGGAGCCGCCGGAACACGTCGAGGCCGTCGATGTCCGGCAGCCCCAGATCCAGCAGCACCAGGTCCGCGGGCGGCGCGGCGAGCGCCTGCGCGCCGGTGGTCACCCGGGCGGCCACGATTCCGTACCGGGCGAGGCCTTCGACCAGGGGCGCGGCGATCGAGTCGTCGTCCTCGACGAGCAGGGCCCGCATCTCCGACGGCACAGCCTGCTCCGGGAACGACGACGCAGGCCGGGGAGCCGTGCCTTCGAGCGCGGCTCCGATCGCCGACTTGATGCTCGCCGGGATCAGGACCGCGCGGATCACTCGCGCGTCGGCGACTTCCGACATCCGCTGGATCGCGACGTCCACCGGTCCGCACACGATGATCGGGATCTCGGTCAGGGCCGCACAGACCTGAAGCGGACTCAGATCGGCCAGCCGGCTGTCGATGATGAGCAGGTCGGGCCGTCCGGAGCGGGCCTCGGCCACGGCGGAGGCACCCGAACGGCACAGCGTCACGGTGTGCCCGGCCCGCTCCAGCAGCGCCTGGACCATGCGGCGACCTTCCGCGGTACGGAGGGCGGCAACAATGTACGCCACGGCCCGATCACCCCTTCGTCGCAGTGAAGTCAGATGCGTGACCGTCGCAGATGACCCTTTGGTCGCCCTGAGCGCTGGCTGAGTCCGCTGATCGAGTCAGCGGGGTTGCCGACGTGGTGGAACACCGGCGTTGCGGGCCGGCAGCGGGCCGATCTGCTCGCCTGAGCACCGGATGCCCTGGTCGCAGCGGTGCCGGCCGAGCCCTCTACCGTGGTGCGGGTGAGAGTCACCAACGTGCGTACCGAAGCCGGGGACCTTGTCACACTGCGGTTCGCGCCGGACCGTGTCCAGGTGCAGCGGACCGTCCCCGCCCGGCAACGGGCCGCGCGAGCGTGCGCCGGTGGGCTGATCGCCGCGGCCGGCCTGGCCGCGGTCGCCGCCAACGCGGGGAACAGCGGACTCGACGTCGTCCGCCTCGTCTTCTGGATCGCCGCGGCGGTGGTCGTGCTGGTCGGTGTGGTCGGCGGCGGGGTGTGGTGGCTCCTGCTCGCCACGCGCGGCCGGGCCGACCGGACCTCGGCCATCCTGGCGTCGTCGGTGCTCGGCGCGCAGAGCACGACCGCCGACGGCGCGATCACCGTTTCGCTGACGCTCGCCGCCGAGGCGAGGCTGACGCCTGACGCCGAGGCGAGGCTGACGCCTGACGCCGCGCCGGCCGGGATGCTCGCCGACGCGCCGACCCGGACGTTCACCGCTGCCGGTCACGCCGGCAGTGTGCTGTCGACCGAGTTCGGCCGCCTGCTGGACCCGGCTCCCGCCGACCGGTGACCGCCCGCCCCGGCGCGTGTCTCAGGCCGGGCCGGGCATGGAACTGCGTTCGCCGCCGTTGGCGAGCACGACCGACCCGTTGAGGTAGCTGCTCCGCTCGTCGATCAGGAACAGCACGACGTCGGCGATCTCGTCGGGCTCCGCCATCCGGCCGCGAATGGTGGCCTGCCCGAGCATCTCGATGTTCTCGCCGAACATCTGCTCGGTACCGGCGGTGCGCACCGGCCCCGGGGAGACCCCGTTGACGCGGACTCCGGCGGCGCCGAACTCGGTGGCCCAGGAGCGGGTGAGAAGTTCCATCGCGGCCTTGGACGCGCCGTACGCCGCGCCGATCGGCGCCGGTGAGGTGGCCGCGGTCGACGTGACGTTGACGATGGCGCCGTAGCCGCGGTTCGCCATCGCGGGCGCCAGGGCACCCACCAGCAGGAAAGGTGCCCGCGTGTTGAGGGCGACGTGCCGGTCGAAGCTCGCCGCCGTGGTGTCCGGCGTGCTGGTGAAGTCGTAGATGCCCGCGTTGTTGACCAGGATGTCCACCGGCCCGGCACCGGCGGCCAGCTCGACGACCTCGTCCGCGTTCGTGAGGTCGGCGCCCACGAACCGGGCCCGGCCGCCCCGCTCGGCGATCTCTTTCACCACCTCGGCTCCCCGCTGCGGATCCCGGCCGTGCACGACGACCTCGGCCCCACGGTCGGCGAGTTTGCGGGCCACGGCCCGGCCGATGCCGGCGGTGGCGCCGGTCACCAGGGCGGTGCGACCGGCGAGATCAGTGTTGACAGTCACGACGACCTTCTTTCTGGGTTGCTCGACCCAATTTCTAGCATCGAGTTTTGGGTCGCGCAACCCATTCCGCTATGCTGGACCTGTGACCTCGAAGCTGACCCGCAAGGGACTGGCGACCCGCGAGCGCATCCTCCAGGCCGCGACCGACCTCATCGCCACGCACGGGGTGGCCGGCACCAGCACCGAGGACGTCCGCCGCTCGGCCGGGGTGAGCGGCTCGCAGATCTACCACTACTTCGACAGCAAGCAGGCCCTGATCCGGGCGGTCATCACGCGTCAGGCCGACGCGGCGCCGATTCCGGGGCGGCCGATGATGGGCTCGCTGGACAGCTTCGACGCCCTCCGCGCCTGGGCGGACGCGGCGATCGAGCGTCAGGAGGAGAACGACGGCCGCGGTGACTGCACGCTCGGCTCCCTGGCCGGCGAGCTCAGCGCGACCGACGAGGCGTCGCGCGAGGATCTCAGCAAGGGGTTCCTCCGATGGCAGGCGCTGCTGCACGACGGCCTGCACGCCATGCGGCGCCGCGGGGAGCTGCGCCCCGACGCGGATCTCGACGAGCTCGCCCTCGCCCTGCTGACCGCGCTGCAAGGCGGAGCGATCCTCAGCCAGACGTTGCGCGACACGCGGCCGCTGCGCGCCTCGATGAACGCGGCCCTGGCCTATATCCGCTCGTTCGCGCCGCTCTCGTGAGAGCCGTCAGCGGGCCGGTGCGGGGTGCTTCTCGAGGGCATCGCGCAGAGTGGTCGCCCGCAGGGCGGCGTTGATTCCCAGCCAGCGGATCGGCTCGGGCTCCCACTGCCGGGAGCGGTGCCCGACCCACGGCAGCCGCGTCCGCTCGGTCTGCTCGCCGGCGATCAGATCCGCGAGCGTGCGCCCGGCCAGGTTGGCCGCCGCGACACCGTCACCCACATAGCCGCCGGCCCAGGCGACCCCGTCCTCGAGCCCGACCGAGGGCATCCAGTCGCGGGGGATCCCAAGTGGACCGCCCCAGCGGTACGCGATTCCGGGCCGGATGCCGAACATGTCGGTCAACGTCTCGCGGAGGCTGTCGAAGACCTCAGGCACCTGATCGTACGAGGGCTGGACGCGCGACCCGAAGTGATAGGGAGCGCCGCGGCCGCCGAACGCCAAGCGGTCGTCGGCGGTGCGTTGCCCGTAAATGATCATGTGGCGCTCGTCCGTGAACGTCTCCCGGCGGCCCAGGCCGATGCGCTCCCAGTCCGCGGCTCCCAACGGTTCGGTGGCGATCATCAACGAGTAGACCGGGGCGAGCGCCCGACGATGCCCCGCGAGCTGTGCCGTGTAGCCCTCAAGCGCGCGCACCACCGTGCCCGCCGTGACAGTGCCGTGGGCGGTCACGACGGTCCCGCGATCCAGCGACCGCACGCGTGTGCCCTCGTGAATGGTCACGCCGTGCCGCTCGACCGCGTCCGCGAGACCCCGTACCAGCCGGGCGGGGTGCAGGGCCGCGCAGTCGGGGCGGTAGACGCCGCCGAGCACGTCGGTCGCGCCGCAGATCGCCTTCGCCTCGGCCGCGGGCAGGAACCCCGGCGAGTTCCGGGCCCGGCGGAACTGGGCGGGGGAGCGGGCCAGCGAAATGGTGCCGCCCTTGGCGTAGTGGCAGTCGATGCCCTCGGCGGCAGCGGCCCGCCCGACCTCGTCGACCGCACCGGCCAGCGCGGCGTGCATCGCCGCCGCCTGAACCGCGCCGTAGCGGCGGGCGAGCTTCTCCTCGTCCACGGGGAAGAGCCCGGACGCCCAGCCGCCGTTGCGTCCCGAGGCGCCGAACCCGCAGTACTCCGCCTCGAGCACCACGATCGACAGATGCGGCGCGTTCCGGGCCAGATAATAGGCCGTCCACAGTCCGGTGTAGCCGCCCCCGGCGATCGCGACGTCGTACGACCGGTCGCCGGGAAGCGGCGCCCGGGGCGGCACGGGGCCGAGGGTGCTGAGCCAGAAGGACGGGATCATCTGGTTCCCCACGCGTAGGTCTGCTTCGCCAGCTTCAGATACATGAACGTCTCGCACGAGGTGACGCCCTTGATCGAGCGGACCTTCTCGTTCAGCAGGTCGAGCAGGTGCTCGTCGTCGGTGCAGACCAGCTCGACCAGCAGGTCGTAACCGCCCGCGCAGATCACCACGTAGTCGACCTCGGGGATCGTGGCGAGCTCGTCGGCGATCGCGCGCAGGTCGCCGTTCACCTTGAGCCCCACCATCGCCTGCCGGGCGAAGCCGAGCGTGAGCGGATCGGTGACCGCGACGATCTGCATCAGGCCGCCGTCGAGCAGGCGTTGCACGCGCTGGCGTACGGCTGCCTCGGAGAGGCCGATCGTCTTGGCCAGCGTCGCGTAGGACATCCGTCCGTCGCGCTGCAGGTGCTCGATGATCTGCTTGTTGATGTCGTCCAGTGCCAGGTCCGCGGTCACGCCGCGATTCTTCCCGTCCGCTGGCTGCACGGCAATCGAATCACTCGTTCGGTTCGTGGCCGTCGATGGAATCCGCACCGCGACGCCCCTCCCGGCCCTCGGCGTTCCGCGTTTATCGCAGCGCCGATCGCGGCCGCTCCCCATGAGCCGTTCACCCGAGCGAGTGCATGACGTGCTTGAGCCGCGTGTAGTCCTCAAGCCCGTAGACGGAGAGGTCCTTGCCGTGCCCCGAGTGCTTGAACCCGCCGTGGGGCATCTCCGCGACCAGCGGGATGTGGCAGTTGACCCAGACGCAGCCGAAGTCGAGCCGTTGTGTCATCCGCATCGCGCGGCCGTGGTCTTTCGTCCAGACCGAAGAAGCCAAACCGTATTCGACCCCGTTGGCCCAGGCGACGGCCTCGTCCTCGTCCGTGAACTGCTGGACGGTGATGAGCGGACCGAAAACCTCGTCCTGGATCAGCTCGTCGCTCTGCCGCAGCCCCGAGACGACCGTCGGCGAGTAGAAGTAGCCCCGGTCGCCGACCCGCGCGCCTCCCGCGTCCAGCGACGCGTGGTCCGGCAGCCGGTCGACGAACCCCGCCACCCGCTCGAGCTGGCGTGAGTTGTTCAGCGGCCCGTAGAGCACCTCCTCGTCATCCGCCGCGCCTGTCTTGGTTCCCTTGGCCGCCTCGGTCAGCGCCGCCACGAAGTCCGAGTAGACCCTCGGCGAGGCCAGCACCCGGGTCGCCGCCGTGCAGTCCTGGCCCGCGTTGAAGTAGCCGGCCTCGGCGATCGCCGCCGCCGCCGCTTCGATGTCCGCGTCGTCGAAGATCACCACCGGGGCCTTGCCGCCCAGCTCCAGGTGGGTGCGTTTCAGGTCGGCCGACGCGGCCTCGGCCACCTCCCTGCCGGCCCGCACCGAGCCCGTGATCGACACCATCTGCGGCGTCTTGTGGCTGACCAGCCGGCGGCCGGTGTCACGGTCACCCACCACCACGTTCAGCACGCCCGGCGGCAGGAACTCGGCGGCGATCTCGGCCAGCATGACCGTGGTGACCGGGGTGGTGTCGGACGGTTTC
>Ga0247781_1000149_pt1 | contig 20437 bp, 15 predicted proteins | sample UWRJL184509B5_FD_179922 | JGI IMG/M metagenome (GOLD analysis project Ga0247781, IMG submission 179922) | Plant litter microbial communities from Arlington Agricultural Research Station in Wisconsin, United States - UWRJ-L184-509B-5 | ecosystem: Environmental > Terrestrial > Plant litter >...
GCGACACCCTACCTATTGCTTCTCCTTCTAGCACTCTCATCGAGCCTTGCACCCCCCCTACCCACTCATTCTTATCTCCGCATAGTTCGTCGTCAGTTATATATAACTACCACCAAGACTACCACCCATCATGGAGAACCTCAAGAACATGCTGGTCGCGGAGCTCAAGTCCATGCGACCAGCTTTCCTATCCAAACAGCCACATTTCAACTTTATATCAACGCACTGTAAGTTCCTTCCTCGCCACCTCCCTAGCTAGACATTGGCTTGGTCGCCACTGTACTAAACAGCACTCGATTAGACTTCTACATTATCGGCTCTGCACTGCTTGGCTCTGTGATTTTATTTTCAAGCGGACGAGGAAACATGCCCTACATCGATGCTTTATTCTTCGCATGTGGAGCCAGTACACAGGCTGGCCTCAACACCATCGACGTTAACCTACTGAACACCTTCCAGCAAGTGTATATCTATTTCACCACTTCGCTCACGAATCCGATAATGATAAACTTCTTTGTCGTCGTCCTCCGCCTGCGCTGGTTCGAGAAGAAGTTTCAGAGCGTTGTTCATGAGGCCCGGCAAAAAAGGGGTACGCTGTCAAAGTCAAAGAGAACCCAGCAAGACCCGAATGACCCCGAGAGGGGGGTGGACGGAAGGCGAATTACTGTGATGCACAGTGGCAGCCGGAACCGCATCACCAACGATGGTATCCTACTGGAGGGGGCTTTTCCAAACAGATCCGTGACGGTGCCGACGTTTACCTACAACCATGAGGATGGAAGTCCTGCTGGTAACGCCGCAGAAGGACACGATACTCGGCGCACTGGGATCAAGTTTGCCGATACAATAACGAGAAGCGATGGTCTTGGAATCGAGACGGTGAAGCTTCCCCAGCCGCGGTCAGACGAGGAACACATTGCCATTCTCGAGCGACAAAGAAATGGGGACGGCGATGAGGAAGTGCTGCGTATTCCAGGACCACGAGATGCTGAGCGCGGTATGCGCCCAGAACGGGTCCAGAAGGGCAAGGATGAGGATCTGGAGCCGCTCTCACCGACAGGAATCAACTTTGACGGACCACAAGGCCCTCCTCAACCCCTCAATGGTTTCCCCAACGGCGTCCCCAATGGCAGGCACCAAACAACGATCAAGATTGAGGAGCCGAATCGGGACAAGCTAAATGGAACGGATGACGGATCCTCAAGTCAGCAAAGCCACTTTTTCAAGCCCTTCTCGTTCCTCAAGGTTCAGATTCCCAAGTTTTGGGCTAGGCGGAAGCAAAAGCTCCACGACGAAGTGCACAATGATCTCCATCAAACAGCCTCGCGGAGCTCGAGGCGACCGTCGTTCCACAATATTCGTGGTGCTTGGTCCCAAGACAAGTATCCGGACGGGACGCCATACCTGAGTTGGGAGCCTACTTTGGGGCGAAACTCTGCATTTCCCGACCTGACGGAAGAACAAAGAGAAGAGCTCGGTGGTATTGAATACCGGTCTCTGAAAACTCTGTTCTGGATAATCGGCTCTTACTTTTTCGGGTTCGCTGTTTTTGGAGTCGTTTGTCTCCTGCCCTGGATTCTCCTCGAGGATCGATGGGGCCTGATTGTCGACGCAGCTGGCCAAAGCAGAGCGTGGTGGGGCGTCTTCACACCCCATTCTGCTTTCACGGATCTGGGGTTCACTCTGACTCCTGACAGCATGAATTCCTTCAACACGGCTGTCTTCCCGTTGCTTGTCATGAGTTTTCTCATTGTCGTCGGCAACACTGGGTTTCCCATCATGCTCCGCTTCATCATCTGGATCCTGTCGCTGGTTATCCCCAAAGACAGTGGGTTGTACGAAGAGGTCCGGTTTCTGCTTGATCATCCTCGTCGGTGCTTCACCCTTCTCTTCCCGTCCCCTGCCACATGGTGGCTGTTCTGGCTCTTGATTATCCTCAACGGTCTCGATGTGATGTTCTTTATAGTTCTTGATCTCGGGAGCGGGCCGGTTACGGAATTATCACCAGGCTTCAAGTTCCTCGATGGCCTCTTTGAGGCTGCTTCGACGAGAACGGCAGGCTTCTCTTGCATCAACCTTGCCGAACTACACCCCGGCGTTCAGGTCTCGTACATGATCATGATGTACATCTCCGTCTTCCCGATTGCCATCTCCGTCCGCCGCACCAACGTATACGAAGAGAAGTCGCTAGGCATCTACAACAAGAGCGAGATAGACGAACACAACTCGTCTTCGGACATGTCCTATGTCTCTGCTCATTTGAGGCGCCAGCTGTCTTTCGATCTCTGGTACATATTTGTCGGATTCTTCATAGTGTGCATATCCGAGGGCCCAAAACTCATGGCAAACGAGTTTTCCATGTTCGCAGTACTCTTTGAAATTGTCAGCGCGTACGGAACAGTCGGAATGAGTCTCGGGTTTACTGGGGGGAATGCATCTCTGTGCTCGCAGTTCTCAGTCGTGGGGAAGCTGGTATTGATTGGCATGATGATAAGAGGGCGCCACAGAGGCTTGCCTCACGGGCTCGATCGTGCCATTTTGCTCCCTAGTGACAAGCTCAATGCTGTCGAGCACCAGGACCCAAGGGTGACTCGGACAGTATCTCGAACCAGTGTCCGTAGCGGCGAACCTGGTATCTTAAGTGCTCTTCTACATCCCGGACCCCCTATCCCCGAGATCTTGAGGAGGTCAACACATTCGGGGGCGCTGCACCTGCAACTCCCCCATAATCCCCACGCCCATGGCCATACGCATCATGACGGTACTTCAGGGTTAAGTAGAAGGAGGACGGATTCGAGTTTCCGGACTGCTCCAGCTGAGCAGGACCACGAGGAGGTTTAAAGACTTATTGAAGGAGTGGGCGTTTTATTACATATCATTTATAATTTAGGGTTACACATTGGCATAGCGTCTAGCATAGCATCGGCATTGGCATTGGCTTTGCGTTTGGCGTTTTGGTATGCTTTCTTTTAGAACAACAATATCCGGCAGCATGATTGTCGCTGGTTGGCATCCGGGACGGATTTTTGAGATATTTTTACACAATACCCAGGATGGATGGGAATTTATAGAAAAGCATAATTAGTCATAAAGCGCTGCGTACGCACATATACCTATACGTATTTGGATTATATGCTCTGACAATTCGACATGTTGATCTTTTCCACTACAGTCTTTTGTGATATATTTATTTGGTATTTTATGCATATATCTACCTAGCCACTCCAGGTCCCCGAATGAGGACGATTCAATCAACTCCCACACCCCCCAAAAGAAACCCTAAACCGAAACGACTTGGAAATCCAGGGGCAATGCCATGCTAAACTAACTACGGAAAAAGGAAACAGAGAAAAGTGAGATGCGCGTGTCCAGCGGCGAAGTTGTTCCTATGGAAAGAAAGAAGAACATAAACAAAGAAGCAGGCAAGCGAAACGAAAGAGAAGAAGAGGGAGATAAATAAAAAGTCGACTACGTAGATCTAAATAAAAGTGTTGTGGTTGGTTGGTGGTGAGTGTATGATAATGGTAATAAAAAGTGTATACATAATGGGTTCAAAAGACAAGGGGCAAAGCAAGGTAAAACGAATCAAAAAAGAAGCCAAATAAACCCAAGGGCCGGCTACCGAACGAAGGAGCGATTCAAGAGATGGGAGGAGGAAAGAAAAAAACGGCAAACAAGCTTTCCTCTCCTCAGTGGAAACTAACTTGAAAATGAGGACGAGTAAGCCATGGTGCGCAACCCAAAATAGTCGACCACTGTGGTATGCAAGTTGACCAATTTATTCTTGGGGGGCATCCAAAAACTCAATGGAACCCATTAACCTTTGGTTGTTGCCCCGTCGTCGTCGCCATCTGCTTAGTCGGGCTCAGACTCCTCCCGTTCGTCTTATCCAGTAACGCCCCTCTGGCGGCCTCATTCTCATCGCTTATCAGCTTCTCCATGAATGCGATATAATCATACTGAGGTTGGCCACGGTCAGCCTGCATGTCAGGCCCGCTGTGGACGGGGATGATCTCGACGAGCTTGTCGATGACCTCGTCCGGCACGAGGGAATGCCGCAGGTCCATCTCAGTGACATATGGTTTCCCGTCTGCCACCTCGCGGAAGCTCTGGAAGACCTGCTCTGCCGTGTTCTGGTCCTCAGTCACCTCGACCATGAAGCGGATGAACTGCTCAAAGGTGACACGGTCGCCACGTCCGCCTGACGTCGCGATGAAGTACTCGTGCATTTCGTCTTCGGAGAAGACTAGGCCCAGGGACGCGAGCGCCGCACTGAATTCCAGTTCGGCGAGGGTGTTGGTGTCGTCGCGGTCAAAGTGCCGGAATACCGACTCGAACTCTTCGAGCTGGATCGGGGTGAGGTTGGTCATGTCCCTGGCGACCATCTGGTTTTGGAGGAAGGAGAGTTTCTTGGACACCGAGGCTTTTACCAGCGAGAGCTCGTAACCGAGTTCGTCGTAGGTGTAAGTGGTGAAGTCGTTTTCTTCAATATTTGCCTCTTGGCATTTGGCGTCCACCGTGGCGATTGCTTGGAGGAAGGCGTCTAATGGGGGCAGGTTGTCTGAGAGCTTGCGGACGTGGTGTAGTTGGTCTTCTACGTCTCCTTCTAGCCCGGAGATGGCAAGTTGCATAGTGTTGAGCGCCAGAGCAAAGTCGTTTGCCTTGTCAGCAAAGGACTTCCGTAGGGCATTTTTGATGCTGGATATATATGTTAGCTGTCACGGTACTATGGTGGAATTAGGGGGACGGCGGCAACATACTCTCTGATGGTTTCGTTGATCAACTGTCCTCGAACCATCTCTGACTTGGTCAAGTTGGTCCACTCCCGGTCCATGATCTCTAGGCTCAGCTCCGGCGGTGGTTGATATGGCCGCAGCCTGTATGTGCCCAGTTTCGTCTTGATGTTCCCGAGAAGTGTTGCAAGTTCGCTTTTCTCTGCCACCCAGTCTCGCTTCAGCCCCCTCTTATAATTGGAAAACTCGGTCGCCTGCCTTTTCGCGTCCACATATGTCCCCTCGAACTTGGATGTTTGCCAGCCCTCTACTTGCGAGCGGACTGCTTTTAGAAGTGCAGCCATCCTCCGTTCGTATGAATTTTGCATCTCCCATGCCCCTTGCATGTTATTCACAAACTTCTCTACCCGGCGTCCTGCGTTCTCGACCTTCTCCATCTGCGAGAAGGCGTGGAACCAGTACGCAATGTATGTCATCAAACTCCTTTCGTCGGGCTTTGCGACATCGCATACATCTTCCACGTCGAGCAGTTTCGGGATGCCAATTTCCCTGTGGGCGATATCGAATGCCATCTGCATGTTCCCGCGGTGATCGGTCTTGTCCAAGGCGTCGTAATCGATAAGATCCGGTCGGTGAATATCTAACAAGGCGCAAAAGGCCAGGCCATCGTTCCAGCTCTGGCTGAAATCCCGGACGTCGACCTCGTCGTAGCATGCCGTCTTCCTCTGACACCATAGCAGTAGACCTTCCTTCGCCGTCATGCCCTCTTCGTTAATGTCGTTGATGGTAAATCTTAAAATCAGTGTCCATATCAGGCCCAGGATAATCTTTCGGTTGCCGTCCACGACATCTTCGGCGCCAATATTGGTCATCTGGATTCCGCGCGACTTGATAAAGTCCAAGGCTAAGTTGGCATTTTCGAAGCGTTGCACTCGTAGTTTGGGTTTGGCGGCATAACGACCGAGGGACTCGCTGGAGAGACATTCCATCAAGTGGATAAGAATAACCTGGATGATCAATAATATGTTAGCCATTCGCCCGCAGTAGACACTTCTTCCCAGAGGACACCACAAGACATACGCCATCGCTTAGATCTTTAACCAAGTCCTTCACCTCAAGATCTCTTATTTCTAGCTTGGTGTTTAGCCACTTGGTAAAGGTCTTTTGCTGGACCGTAATCCATCTCTGCTGCTCGGCAAAGGCCATGCTGGTGAGGCCCTGCTTGTGGGGTGGTTCGGTGGCAGCAAGGGCGTCGGCGGGGCTGGAGGAAGCCCGTTGAAATCGGTTCTTCTTGTTCCCCTCCCTCTTGCTGGCGAGAGCGAGGCTGGTCGAGCCTGATCGCGACAAGCGGGCGGCATGCAACTGCTTTGCGTCTCTTCGGGTCCGGGTCGCGGGTTTCTGAGGCGAGCCGGCTTGTGATGATGGTAGGCCGCACGACGAGACACTGCTGATGATGGAGGATCGGCGCGAGTCGAAATCGGACCAGGTCGAGAATTCGGATGAAGATGCGACCGACTGTATCGAAAGCGAGGGTGGTCGGCCGGAAGAAATTACTTGGCTGAGATTAGGGTTTTGCGTCACGAGAGTGGTTGGTGGGATTGCTCCGTTGCCGGCTCCTGACTGGCTCTGGTTGTGTAATAAACAATGATCCAATTCAGGGAACTTTTCGCTCTCGCTGTTGCTGGGCGGGAGCACTGACGGCTGCCCGCCAGCGCCAGCGCTGTCAACAAGCCCCACTCCCGACATGTTGGCGGTCCTTCAGTGGCTGGATCTTGGGGGGATGACCACTGCGATTGCAGGGGCACTCGGTTGCGATGGCCGTTATCGATAACGATGGCGGGGATTTAAACTCCCGGGCTGACAACGGTCAACAGGGGTTTTTGCGCTTCTCGAAGCTTAAATTGAACCAGAAAGTATTCTTGGAATAGCTTCAAGTCCAATCCATTGAAAATAAACTTCGAGAAGCATTATGCGCCAGAAACGGCCAGAATTAGGGACAACCGTTGGGGCACGCTCTGGTTTAATACCGTGCACCACGTCTCTCACACGCTCTCTTGGGGGAAGATTCAAGCCCCTCGAACTCTTGTAAGGATCTCTTGGCGTACATGCTCAGGCTGAAACACTCCCCGTACCTGATGGCCTTGCAAGACCCTCTCGCCAGTTGTCGGATCTGCAAATCAGAGCGGAAAGCTGGCCATCTCGTCTTATTCATCCCGCAACGACAAAGTGGCAATGCCTTCCTTAGCCCTCGTCGTTGTTCATGCACGTCAACCCAAGAGCCAAGGGTGCCCAGGACTGTCCGATGCAGCTGGGCGGGGCTAGACAGGCCTCAGCGACGATCGTGGGGTTGACATCCGCGAGTTAGGATGGCTACACCTTGAAGGTGTGCACCAGGGCAGGAGCGTCATGGAATCCACGACACCATCAACATGCTCCTTTTCCGGGGAGCCCTTCCAGATTCGTCTCCCTCCATCGCCTGAGACTCCGAAACATCAAACAGCAGTTGAAAAATATCACGCCGTTAGGTGACAGGAAATATACCCCAGGGAAAGAATCCAACAGTCCAAGCCCCCTTTTCCCTTTTCTGGCTCTGATTGGGCTCGCGAGAAGCCCCGTGTCAATTACAATCTTGTGGTTCTACCAACCGCAATCGTTGGTGACGTCTAGGCAGAATTGAACGACATCGCCAACTTACCATGGTAACGCACTTTGGAGGGCCAGAAACAAAGGACCGGGCCCTTGTCAGCGGCCATGGAACAACCTTCATCATGCATAAATCCCGGTCCCCACTAACGCGAACAGACTCTAACAGCCTCTGCATCACATACCGCGGCTGGCACTTTAGCCCTCGAAAATTTTCAGCTTTGCTGTTTGACCTTTTGTTCCTTGTCTGATTTCGGCAACGTGACCATGGGCAATGGCTTGTTTCCTGGGAGTGCTGCTTGATAATGAATTAATCATGGACTTAATCATATGGGCGGAGGTGTTGAGGACTACCGATATGCCCAGCCCACCACACACTAGCATCTATATCGTCGAGTGTGCCACCGTCCTTGAAGCGCTAGTTATGATACTCCGGGTGATCTCCCTTTCCAGTACAACCCAAGCCGCCCCATGTTCCAGTCCCACGCCAACTGGGGACATTTCTCAGAGTACGGATTACAAGTTGATATGCCAGGGGCCAAGCTCCAATGATCTCCCCGAGCCGCCATAGACCGCCATTGCCAAACTCGTAGCTGCTTCATTCAAACCTCGCGAGCGCTTGTTATCGCTAGGGGAGTGGGGTCCACGGGCAAGAGGGCAAGTTGGCAGGATAAACAGCCATTCCTTCTTGAAATGAGTAGTGGCACAGAATAGGACATGCCAAATGTGCATGTCCAAGTCAGACAAGGCATAGCAGTTGCTTATGCCTGGTTACGTATATGTGCGGTTCATGGATAACTTGCTCTACAATTGGATATAGTAGTGGGAAATAGTACCATCAATGGAGTCAGATGTTACAATGCGTTGGCATTCCCGGTTACCTCTTACATCCTTCTGGACAGCTAAGCAGTGCATTGAAATAAGAAAAGGGGTAGTGGCTTCCCCTTTGTTTACGCCACCTCAAGGACCATTACCACACACACATCATCAACTCGCCTCTCCAGGGAAGCAACCAGTACAAGAAGCTGTGTTTGTGGGTTTCCCAACTTGGAAGCAGCCACTTGATATGAGGTACACTTGCCTAGGGAAGTCGTGGACTCGATCGATATCTTCCTGCTTCATAACAGAAAGTCCATGTAGGGAAGCAACCACATCCTCCCCAGTAGTCACAATTAGCCAACTTGAACATCCTTTCCATAATACCCCATTGCAACTGCCCTACTGTGATGATATTTCGCCAGGTAACCTCGCTCGAGTCTCGCTCTTGTCACAATTGTTGATTGAAGTTCAGGTTTCTTGCACTTCTTTGGTCCCTCGTCTCGTCCACCAACTTACATCCGCAGCCAGAAAACAATCCAGACAGTTCTTAGCCTCTGATCTTTCATCATCCACTTCGTGACAGGCATCTCTTTATTCTGCCAGCTTACCTTGTCTTCGACCTCCAAGATAATCATCCAGCATTCTCAGCAATCGTCGCCAAGCCCCGTATACAGGTCCAGAAAGACACCATGCCTTCACCTACACTCCGCCTCTCGCTATTCCTACTCACCGCTTTCGGTTTAGGAACTGCCCTGGCGAGTCCTCTTCGGATAAGAGAAGCTTCACCTCAGATGCTCGTGCCCTTTCCTGATCGCGCGCCGGAGGATCTGGTTCATGGCTCGCCGCAGAAACCACCTTTTCTACCTCTGCCACCTATTCCGACGGTACCTCTCCCGCCTCTCCCTCCCCCAGAGCAGCTCTTAGCTAGGGAGGACGATCGACTACCTCGAAACCCTGCGATGCCCGCGATGGAAAAGCTGCCAAGGGCAAACCCGGCAACCGAAAACGAGGCGTCAACTTCTGATCCCGAGGTCCAAGTCGAAGAGGTACACGAGGAAGAGGAATCGTACGAATCCGAGCCTCGCGAACGGCCGTCTTCAGGTTGCCACCACGGCACGAAAAGAGAAGAAGAACTGGGCGACCCTGGAACGGCCACTGTCGAGGAAGTCTTGTTCGATGAAGAACTTATTTCGGTTCCCTGCTGTACTCATGAGCACATAGACGATACTGACCGGCAGACGCCTCCTGTTCATTGCACGACTACTGTTGGGGAGCTCGAAGACGAGCTAGAGAGTGAACTATGTGATGACGGGGAGACGATTCACATTCTCTGCTCACGCTTGTCTGATCCCGCCGACCTCTGATGCGAGGGAGAGATCGAGGGTTGCCATTGAGACAACAGGATGAGGCACGGGTTCCCCCGGTGATCAAAAATGATAAAGAGATTGGAGCTTTTAACTTGTGATTGAGGGACGGGACGGATCGTAATGGTGGGGTGTCGGGATGCATTCAGTTGGGAACAAGCTTCTTGTGCAGGATGGGACGAACAGGATCCACATGGCCAGATTGATCGCAAGGTGGCAAAAGAGATAGCACAGTATTGGTAATATCAGTATTTCAGACAGATCCTCAATTCAACAATTTCACACACATGTGATTTGCCAATTTAATACTATTTTGCAGGTTTCGTGCGTCAAACAGCAAACGACCTTGATGTCTGATGGCTGTCAAAGCGCAACGTCATCGCAGCTAGACTCCAACATCCCGTCCAATCAGACGCCCAAAGATTGCAGGGATTAGGCAACGGACCAGCTGGGCCCTGCAGAAGCCGAAGGCGGTGAAGCAGCCCCTCCATTCTGCCACCCATTTCGAGCTCCCGCCGGCAGAAAACCAACGCTAACAAATAATTTGGCCAGCCGCAACCTTCCACCCTTCTCTTCTCCAGAACTCCAACAACGCCAACCACAGGAGTCGACAATTGCGGTGCCGCGCTTCCCTGCACCACTCTTGCGCTTTACCTTCCTTTGTCCCTTACCTTCACCTCATCATTCATTACTCTGCAATCTATCTATCCATCGGAGCGCTCACAGCAACCGACTTCTCTCGATCTTGTCTTGATCGCACCCCGCGGCCCCCGCGACGAGCAACTGCTCTCGTGCGCGCCTCTCTAACAAGTCCGCAACCAGACCCTCCACACCCACCTACCTCTATCTAAACATCTCTATTCTACAGACAGCCGTCTCGGATAGTCAATTGACATCCCATCACTCTTTAACAACCCCCTCCTGTCGTGTCCATCCATCAATCACAATGGCGAGCCGACCTCAGACTCACCTAGCCTCGGTGCGCGGGGAGGCCGAGAAGAACCTTGGCATTATCCAGCGCGCCTCCGCCATCAACTTCTCGTTCACGGGCGAGATTAGAAAGCGGTAAGTATTCCTCCACAAGCCTCTACATACATCACGCGACCGGTCTTTTCTTGCGCACTTGGTTAGGTTCATTGTTTGCTGACTTGCACCTAGATACACCGACTTCCTTGTCAACGAGCTTCGCAAGGACGGTACGACAGTTCATCTCTGGGAATTCTTCGAGGCGAAGCCGCACGTTCCAGAGCAACAGGTTAGTTCTCCTTACTCGCGTGTACTTCGTGACCACCGATTCCCTCTAGACCCCCCCCCAGGATCTCCTCAAGAAGACCTGCTGACACTGAGTCCCATTCAGCGACCAACCACCACCGAGTTTCCGAAGCCAGCTGCTAAGGTTCAACCCCCTCCTACCATTGAACCCATCTCCGACGAAGACCAGATGATACTGGAGAGTCTGGTCGGTGGTTCAGCCGACAACCTGATCACATTCGACAAGGCCATTCAGGGCAAGGAGCCCTTGATTGGTGACAAGCGACAAGTGGAACTTGAGTCAATCACCGATAAAGATCTGCGGTCCAAGATTCATCAGGTTTGTCGTTTCCTCCAAGTCTGCAATCCGCGAATCAATTTTATACTGACTTTCCGTAGGAAATCCGCCGTATTTTCTCCGGGCGTATTGAAACCGTCGCTGCAAGCACAGGGGTCATCACGGCAACTGCGGCACGATGGGCCTTGACCCGCGGAAACCGTGGCACTCGTGGAGGCCGAGGCGGCAACAATGCCGGCCCCGGCCGTCGCGACAATCGTGGCCGAGACCAAAGCTTCGCACAGCTTGGCGGTGACTACCTGCACTTCACTCTGTACAAGGAGAATAAGGACACCATGGACGCAATCAACACCATCGCCCGCCTTCTCAAGATCAAGGCGTCGAACTTCGGGTTTGCCGGTACAAAGGATCGTCGTGCTGGTACCGTCCAGAGGGTCAGCGTGCATAAACAGCGAGCCAACAATCTGGACTGGCTCAACACTCGCCTACCCAACGTCAAGATTGGTGACTATTCATACCACAATCAGCCCCTTCAGCTGGGTCAGCACGGCGGAAATGAATTCATCATTACCATCAAGAACTGCCGCAACCTGGGCGATGCTGGTTGTTCGGTCCAGCAGCGTGCCAGAATGGTGCAGGAGTCAGTCGAATTCGCGCTTGCATATATGATTAAGCACGGCTATATCAACTACTTCGGCCTTCAGCGGTTTGGCACCTACAGCATTGGAACCCACATGCTCGGCATGAAGCTGCTGAACGATGATTTCGCTGGCGCTGTCGACGATATTCTGTACGTCAACGAGCAGTATCTCCAGGAGGTCCTTGACCACCAGCACCAGTCTAGCAGAGACGACTACCATCGGGCCAAGGCAGTCACAACCTGGAAGCTGACAGGCAATGCCGAAAAGGCTCTGGAAGTCATGCCCAAGCGCTTCAGCTCGGAAATCGCCTTGATTCGCCATCTGGGTCGGAATAAGAACGACTTCCTGGGGGCAATCTTGGGAATCACCCGTGGCATGCGCATGATGTACATCCATGCTTATCAGTCCTATGTCTGGAACTTTGTCGCCACCTATCGCTGGTCTAGGTACGGCCCGAATGTCGTCGAGGGCGATCTTGTCTTGGTCGATGGCCGGAAGGACGAAGACCTCATGGACCTGGATGTCGCCTCAGATGACGACGACGAGCATTTCTACGCCGAAGCGCGGCCACTGACCGAGGAAGACGTCGCCAGCGGCAAGTATACCATTTTCGACGTGATCCTGCCTACCCCAGGCTACGACGTGATCTACCCACGCAACGACGTTGGCGATTACTATGTTTCGTTCATGGCCAAGCCGGAGAACGGAAAGCTCAATCCCTACGAGATGCGCCGTCGCAATAAGGAGTTCAGCTTGAGCGGCAACTATCGTCACCTTCTTGGCCGTTTCATCGGAGAGCCTCAGTACGCCATTCGCATGTACTCCAATGATAACGACCAGATGCACCCGACGGACCTGGACCTCTGCAACTCGAGGAAGGCCGCCGCAAAGGCTTCAGCCCCGGCGATGGCAGATGCCACGGCGACCCGTTGGGCCAATTTCACTCGGAATGTTCAGCATCACGACGATGCAGTGCGTGAGGATCGGCGTCGCAAAGCTTCCCTGGAGCCTCCCCAAGGTGACATAGTCACGAAGGAGACTTGGGTGCAGACCGGGCTTGATGGTGCTGCTAAGCGTGTTAAGATTACGCGAGAACGCCACACCGAAACGCAGACAGCCGATGCTACTGAGCGCCCCGATGAGACTATGGCTTCCCCTGAAGGAACGGCAACAGACTCGCCGAAGTGGCTAGCTCCCCCCCAAGTCAGTGAGCGTCCACAAAACGAGGTCCCGTCTTTCCCTTCTTCGGCAAGCATCGTCGTGAACGCCGAAGATTTCACCAATCCCGACGATAAGGTGTCGACACTACAGCAGTTGAGCGCCGACATTGCCAATTCGGAAGCCCCGTATACAGGTGTTATCGGCCAGGAGCGCGGCCAGGACGCGGGAGTGAGGCAGATTGGCCTCGACGATGCCGAGGGTTGGATGGACAATGTCATGGCTAAGCTCCCTGATGTAATGGCCTCTCTGGCGGGTCCTCGACCGGGTTCGTCAAGCTCAAAGAGCTCCGTCGAACCAAAAGTAAGCTCCGTCGATCCCACAGACAATGTCGAACCCAATGTGAGCTTCGTCGAGCCCAAAGACAACAACACCAATGGTAATGGCGAGCAGCCATCCACCGAGGCCATTACCGTCCCCGAATTCTATTCGCCATCAATCAATCCTATCTTGTCCATGAATGGCAAGATTGACCAAACACGACCTGATGCAGAAAAGATTGCCGTTGTCCTCAAGTTTCGACTTAAGACCAGCAACTATGCCACGGTAGTTCTTCGTGAGCTCATGGGGGCAAACGCAAGCATTCACGCCTAGACCCAAAGCGTACCACATGCTGGCCGATGACACAATGTTCAACACGACTATCATCTCTGGATTTCGCGTTTGGATCTCTGCTCTCGGAGTTTTTACCAACTTTGGTGATCGATTCCTTGGTTTCCCTGGAGTTAATGGGTACTGCTCAATACCTCATCAGCTTCGGCAGTTACATCTTTCGGTTCTTCTCTCATGTCTACCCGCATCACCCAACGGCGTCCTGATTTATCGAGGCCATGCCTTTCTGTCAACACCTTTGGTCACTTGGGATAGATACGTCCAGCATGCGCGCAGGCTCGGTGCACTCACTATTGTTCTATATCCTCTTTTCCGGATTGGAATTTGCTCCCCTTCCCGGGCATCATGAATACAGCTTTCGGTAACTCATCGACACAACCTCGTCACCAAGAGCTGTCCATACATCTACATGTTACATCGACACCTATGTCATTTGCATTATTCTATTTTCTCATTTGCACCATTTTCATCGCTTTCTTTTTAGAATCTCAACGACATTTGCCAACCTGGACTTGCCCATACGATAGTTACCCTAACCTGTGGCGGGTGACTTCAAAATGCCTGAAGGGTTTCGTTGGCTCTTATTTCCCATCTACTTAATTGTTGATGATGTCGTATCCTAATCGACATTTGGCGGTTGAATCTTCTTGTTGTTTTGCTCTGGACGGTGGTCTTTTGGTGGTTTTCTTTTTCGGCTAATTTCTTCACCGCAAATGGGTTTTCGGTCTTCGTTGTTCTCTGCTAGTTTGGTTTGGTTTTGGTCTCGTTCTTTCTTGCATCTCGGGCAAGCATACTTCGGCGCTCAAGGTATATAAAGGATTGGCGGACATGGACAAAAGAAAACAAATACACATGGGCAGAGGATGTATAATGAATGGAACGAACTATACCACGGACAAAAGGGTTTACGGACGGCGGGATGTTTGCGAACTTGCATCAAAGGAAGATACCCCATCGGTTTTTTTCACGGGATTTTAATTGCTCTTTCTTTTTTTCCTTTTTCGTACTGCAGAGGTTATATACGTGCATCCTAGATGCACATAAAGCCCGCAACCAGTACAGATAGTTAGTCACAAGGTTTCATAGATTACAGAGGTAGTAGCTAGCCCCCCAAATTGATATTGCTAGTTCACCTGTAAATTTCTTTTCTGTGATGATCAAGTTTGATGGCAGCGAGGCAATTGATAGCCATGGTAATGAGGAGGCATGTTTGACTTCGGTTTTGTTTGTTTGTTTGTCAAGGCCGGCAAGCCATGCGGATAAAACATCAAAACCATAATTGAGCTTGGTACCACAGCTACCTATCCAGCTCATCACCCTCAATGGAGGCATGTTGTATGTCCCCTGAAATCATATTTCATGTTCTTAGACATGCTCACTAATTATCCTGATGAATCTGACCAACTCGGGTATTTACCTGTCTGTCCCACCAAACGAACACCTGAGAGCACACGGGTTAGAATAAGTATCTAGGTATCGTGATATTCAAGATAGAAGTAGTTAAGTAGGTAAACAAACAGATAGGTATTTTAACTAGGCAAGGTATCCAGTCAATCCAAAGAGAATCAGTTCACCGCAAGGAAGAGCTAACTGCTTGAGAGAAAATAGATAACCATATAAACCCGCCATGATAATAAACCCAAAGATATAAAATAAAATGAAACGAAATAAGCTCGCTAAACCAGAAAGAAAAGGAAAAAGTATACAAAGGAAAACTTTCTCATATAGTGATTGGTTTTTTGACGTTATGTCAATGTCACATAGCTCTCTCCCTTTCCATACAGAGTATCGTTATCAACATTGGTATTTCGATACTCGAATCCTTCCCTGTTTTCTTTCCTCCCCCAGCATTCCGGGTTTCATCCGTCTTTCGTCCATCTCGGTTCAATCTAGCCATGTCCTGGAAGACAATCTGGTAGCCTAGCTCTCCCCCTCACCATCCCCACTAATCGCCTAGGTTTTGATACCCTGGATTTATCACCTCCAGTGACGTCGAATCTCCGTTCTGTTTGATGCTCGACCTCGTATGTATCTCCGCTTTTGGTGTGTCATGTCGCGGCGTGTGGTGTATGCCTTTGATTGCTGTCGAAGGCATTTATTGTGGCATCCGGTGCCATAACCCGTCCTCTGGGACAGTCGTTGCTGTATGTTCCGTGCCGTGATTGACTATGCAACGGAGCGCTGGCCCCACATCCTCAGACACGTCTGTATTCGTGTCCCGTCTCGGTGTATCCGTGCGTATGTCGCTCATGGGCTCGTTTGATCTCGGTCATCATAGTCCACTTATTTCCGCCTCCGCTCATTCCCGAACCACCCAGGAGGGCATCTTCCCAATAGGATCCCGTCACCGTTTGCTATCCACCACGTCCATGTCGCTTACGCCTCCTGCGGCTTTGGCTGCTTCGCGGCAGATTCTTTTTCATCCCATCCCCATACTTGAGAGAGGTAGCGGGACATGTTGACACGCTTGGTGCGCATCTCCACCATCCAGGGGTGGTCGAGCATACGCCATGGGCTGGCTCGGCGGTTGGGGTCTTTCTCGAGACTGTGGACAGGTTAGTCGATATAAAGCAGGTCATGGGATATCAAAAGGTACATACCAGCACTCGATAAAGTACTTGAAATTGTCACTCCAGAAGATGCTGGCACCTGCCTCATCCTTGAGCTTCGGGATTGGCTGCCGGACGATATATGTGAGGAGGTCGATAAGGCCAGCTCGGGGCTGCATCTCAGTCCCGTCGGCAGGGAAGGGGAAACGATGCTGGGCAACCTCGAGTAGCGTAACGCCCGTGGACCAGACGTCAGATGTAATCGTGTAAGACTGGCCTGTGATGCGCTCTGGAGCCATGTAGTAACTGGTGCCAATGAATGTGTTGGCTTCTCCCTTGGTACCGAAATCACCCGAGACGCCGAAATCGCAAAGCTTGACCTCGCCGTTCCGACATAAGAGGATGTTGCTAGGCTTGATGTCACGATGGATAATCTTCTTGCTGTGCAGGTATGTCAGGCCCTGAAGCACACCCTCGGCAATCTTGCCTAGGACCTTCTCTCCAGTCCGCCCCCCTAACCTCTTGACCTCCTTGTAAATGCTGTCGAGCGATCCACCCTCGCAAAACTCCATGGCGATGGAAATGGTGGCTGTCGAAGGATCGACAAATGCGCCGTAGTATCGGCAGACGTGTTCTGATGCGCACTCTTTGTTGAAGCCTAGTTCGCGCACGATTTGCTTCTTGACGTCGGGATCTGGGTTCGCTGTGATAACCTGTTGTTCAACGTTAGATGGAGGTCGCACATTGAGCGGCTATCGATATATCTTACCTTCAGGGCAAACACTGTGCTTCCTCCCTTCAGCTTACACCTCGTCACGGCACCGCCTGCACCTTCACCTAGACTGCCCAACTCAACAATTCTGTTTTCTTTACTTGCAATCCGCCATCCTTCGCCATCCAGATCTTCGACATCCAACGTCATAGCCTTCTCTAAACTCAACTTGTCGAAATTCTCCAGCCCGTGCAGGCTTCCATCTCGCTCCATCCCAACACCGCCTGGCTCGCTCGCGTTCGAGTAGAGCGAGCCAACAGCGGATACTGGGTCGGGTGTCCCTTGGGGCTTTCCAATTCCATATTGGCTAGCAAAGGACAGGTGACTGAATTGGGAGCCTGCGCTGGTTGGGCCACTGGCACGGCCGTCGAGGGGACCAAAACTGCCACTCCGGCTGTGTGCCGCGCTGCTCTCGCTTCCTCCGCTAGCACTCTGATTTTGTGCGACCGATCGTCCTGCTGGCTGTTCTTGGGGGGTCACGGAGCTGCCCATCGGTGTCGCAAGGTGGAGTACAGGCAGAGCGGGACGACCTCCCGCCGCCGAGTTACCAACAGGCTTCACATTCGGAGAAGGAGGGATCGCGAGTCCGAGTCGTGGTGCCCTGGGTCCTGAGCGGGCGCCCGGGAGGGCTGGACGGAGGAGAGGCACTGGGGCCGACATTATGGGGATGGGCGTTGATGGTTGGTGAGGTACGATGGTCGGAACCTTTTTCGAATGGAAAGGAAGGGTCAGCGACAAATACACGATGTGTTTTTAGAGTGGTGACCTCCGCGCCGCACAATCAATGGGCTGGCTTGTTCACTCGGACGGCGCTTAACGCCACTGAGGGGAGCCGAATAAGGGAAATGCAAGAGCCAGCCTCCTGTCACGAGTGCAATTCAAACAGCAAACCAGGGGCACAATGGACAAAGAGCAACAAAGAACAAAATGGATGTGAAACAAGGAAAACTTCTTACATTTGACGCAGCACCGTCGCTGCTTTGATTTTCGTAATCAGGCATTTTGGCGGACTTCTTTTTGGCGGTTGGCCTCGACTTGAACTCCCAGTCCCTTGTGATGGGAGTGGGTCTGGCTATCGGTATCCGTATTCCGCACAGTCGGTCGCAGACCAGCGATGTTGGGAATAACAGCGAGAGCGAGAGAGAAAGAGAGAAGTTGTAGAGTTGGTCAAGCAAGGACTGAGGTGTTCGAGGGTTGCTCTGGAATAATAGGGCCGATGCGGCGACTTGAGATGTCGGGACAGATGCACCCACTGCAGATAGGTAAAGAGTCGACAGTCGAATGATGCAGGTTGCAGCACAGGTTGCAGCACTGTGTGATATAAGCTGTGCAACTGGCGGGTTTGGCTCTAGTGGTCAGGCAGTTCAGCCTGTCTGCTTGTTTGATGGATGGATGGGATTCTGACTGGGTCCAGCTGGTGCACTTTTGATGCGAGCAGGTCGGCGCTGGGGGTGTTGGTGCCAGTGAGGGGGCCAGGAGGATGTTAGGATGCTGCTTGTAGCTGACGTGGGGAGCTGCACCTCACTCCACCTCCTTTTCTTTTTGAGACAGGGACAAGTCGATGTAAGCTTCGGTAGATATTCCTGTGTACATGTAATTTGGAGAGGATGGATTTGGAACTGTGTGACAGGACTTGACAATGAGGTCAAGATGTCCTGTTCTCAACTTCGACTTGGACTTCGATCCCACAGGTAATTATTCCAACAGGTTCATTGATCATTGGTCCCCCCTTGCATGCAAGTCAAAACGTACGGCGCGGGGATGTATGAAAGGACAGCCAGGCGCCGAGTCTCCCCTGGGCTCTCCCCTTGACCCCTGTTTGTTCACTTGGGATTAGGCCAATGTGACAAGCAAACGTCTTGGGCGGTCTTGGGCCTTGGGGGTAAAAGGCGGGGCAAAGTCTTAGCTCATTACTGGAGAAGCTGTTGGTGATTCGGTGTGTAGCTTGGTGGAACCGACATCGAACCTGCTCTGAAATGTGGATGGGATGGATTGTCAAGAGACCGGAGTGGTTCACCTCAGTCCTTCTTGCCTTGGAAGGCGGCTGCTGTGACGAGGCTTTGACCTTATGCAACCGGTCCTGCTCTGGTGACTGCAGATGGTCCTTGGTCTACAAAGAACTGGTGGACTTCAATGCCTACTCCCTACCTTGGCCCAACCGTATGGAGACGGCACAGGTTGGGTTAGGTGCATGTATAATAAGCCCAGGAACACAAAACTGCCGGAGTACGGAATAAGGATTTCCTTGATGTAACGGATTCTAACAGTTCCAATATCAAGGGAGTTAGTTGGTGATGCTATCAACTACTCCATATCAAGCCTCTTTCCCTGGACAATAGTAGGGGGTGCTGAGGAGCCGTCACGGGTGCTCACAGGACTTGTCATGAACAAGGTCTCAATCGACTATACAGCTGCATCTCGGTTCATGCTCCCTGAATGGAAATCTATACACGGATCGCATGTCATTACTCTATCAACAGCCAACAGTCTCATCCCTTTGTGTGAATCGAAAATGGAATCATATGGAGCTCCATATCCATACCTACTCCTTTGCATGACATGGTAAACTGACGTGAGCCTGTCTCTCTCCTTTCATTTTCTCGCTGCCTAAACATAGCTATCAGTCCTATTCCGTATCTCTGGCTGTTTTGGTGGTTTAGGACTTTATGCACCTTCATTATTTTTTCAGAGAATCTGATGATGGGAGGGAGCTTGAGGAGATGCGGTCTTGGCTATCTATTCTTCCAGCACAACCCATCGAGACCACATCGAGTTGAGCCCCTCTTTGTGGCGATGTTTCCGTCCGTATTTGGGGCCATTGGGGTCCAGAGCAACCCAGCTTCTCCTTCAATTTATTGCACCACCCCCTTACTCTGACTTGCTGATTCTTACGAACGCTGGTGATTTTTGGAAATGATCACCGTCAGACTGTTAATACCAAGGAGGTGTTCATGTAGACTTGCCTGGCTGTCTCGGGAACAACACGTGAATCTCACAGATAAACAGGTGCATCTCGGCCACCATCCACTCTGCCACTGCGATGCCGTGGTTCCACTCATGGCCAACCAGAACACTAACAACACATCATGGGCTGTTTAATGCATGCCTCGACGAAACCTGAGAGGTGGAATAGCTAATCAATTTCAGATTGAAGGCTTCATCCCTATTGCTTGCACCGATTGCACTGTGGAAACTGCGGTACTTGTATGGGTTTGATTGAGATGCCGCCGTCAGCGGGCGTCCCGAGAAACCGAACCGTCATCCAGCCGGTCATCCAGTTGGACATCGAAGATGACATTACAGCGTGACTGAGGCACAGCTCGCTGCTTGCTTGTGCTCAAGACAAGTTGAAGCATGGGAAAACTTGAAACAGCAAATTCAGGGCGCTTACCTCAATTACGAGGAGCCGTCCAAGTTTATCAACCTCATCCACTGAAGCCGTCAGATTGGCGGTAGTGGGCGCTTGGAAGAATGAGCCCTGTTATGCACGGGCCACTGCCGAGACTCTCATGCACCAGCCCTGTTTGGGTTAGCCTG
>Ga0247781_1000150_pt1 | contig 20383 bp, 9 predicted proteins | sample UWRJL184509B5_FD_179922 | JGI IMG/M metagenome (GOLD analysis project Ga0247781, IMG submission 179922) | Plant litter microbial communities from Arlington Agricultural Research Station in Wisconsin, United States - UWRJ-L184-509B-5 | ecosystem: Environmental > Terrestrial > Plant litter >...
CATCGTGGACCTGGGCGGCCCGCGCGGCCCATTCGACCTGGTCGTCGGTGGCGTCGGGTCGCGCGTACCGAAGATTTTCCCGCACTGAGGCATGCAGCAGATACGTGTCCTGGCCCACCATGCCGATCGCGCCGACCAGCTCGTTGAGCCGAAGCGCACGGAGGTCGAAGCCGTCGACGGTGATCCGGCCCACGGTCGGGTCGTAGAGCCGCACGATCAATGTGGCCACCGTGCTCTTGCCCGAGCCGGTCTCGCCCACCAGCGCGAGCGAGGAGCCGGGCGGTACGTCCAGGGTGATGCCGCTGATCGCGGGTTCCCCGCTGCCGGGATAGGTGAAGCCCACGCTCTCGAATCGCAGGTGGCCGCGGACCGGCTGGGGCAGCCGCACCGGCAGGATGGGGTCGTCGACCTCGACCTCCAGATCCAGGTATTCGAAGACGCGCGCGAACAGCGCCGTCGAGCTGGCCAGCTCGACGCCGACATCGAGCAGGCCCATCATCGGCTGGAACAGCCGGGACTGCAGGCTGGTGAAGGCCACGATGGTGCCGATGGTCAGCTGGCCGGCGGCGGGCGGCAGGCCCGCGCTCAGATAGATGACCGCCGGGATCGTGGCGAAGATGATGTTCATGGCGGCGCCCCGCCAGCGACCGGTCAGCTGCGAGCGCAGCTGCAGATCGACGAGGCGGGTCGACGAACCCGCGAAGCGTTCGATCAGCGCCGGGCCGGTCCCCATGATCTTGCTGAGTTGCACGCCGCTGATCGACAGGCTCTCCTCGATGATGACGTTGAGATCGGCGAGCTCGCGCTGACGCTTCGCGGTGATCTCCTTGCGCATCCGTGCGACCCGGCGGGCCAGATAGAGCGCGGGCGGCAGTACCACCACCGACACGAGAAAGAGCTGCCAGGACAACGCGAGCATGGCGATCGCCGTGGCGACGGCCGTGGTCAGGTTCGACGCGATCGACGTGGCGGTCGAGGTGACGACCGCCTGCATGCCGCCGATGTCGTTGGTGAGCCGCGACTGGATGTCGCCGGCGCGGGTGCGGGTGAAGAACGCCAATGACTGCCGGTGCAGATGGGTGAAGACGTCCACCCGCAACTGATGCATGATCCGCTGGCCGACGGCGGTGGCGATCCAGGTCTGGGTGATACCGAACACGGCCGTGAGGACGGCGACCGCGACCAGGCCGACGACCAGCCAGCTCAGCAACCTCAGGTCCTGGGTGGGCAGTGCCCGGTCGATGATCTCGCGTAGCAGGAAGGGCGTGGCCATGCCGATCAGCGACGACGCGACAATGATCGCGGTGACTGCGGTCAGCCGTGGCCAGTGCGGTTTGAGGAGACCGCCGATACGGCGCATGGAGACCTCGGCTGGCTGCTTTCTGTCAATGGAACCCTCCAAAACTGCCGACCCTTTCCTCAACGGTTGGCGTCGATGCTACGGTGCAGAACCGGCAGAAGCGGAGCTCTATGGATAATTGTGAAATTGTTCGTCGGAGTACACATTTTGAGTGAACGAGTATTCGCAGGTCGCGCCCGGGACGATCAGCAATGACCGCGGACAGACTCCGCTGGGCCAAGGTCACAAGGTCGGCGAACCCGAGGGTAAATCCTTAGCTCGGCGCCGCCGGCGCCGATCTTAGCTATGTGACAGGTGGTGGACATTGTCGTGGAAGCGGCCCATGTCGTGACTCGCGGAGGACGACCATCGGGTTCATCGCACCCTTCGTCCACGGGTACTTCTGGGGCAATATCCTCGCGGGTGCGCTCCAGGCTGCGGCGCCCCGCGGCGCTCGGATCATCGCGATCCAGACGTTCGACGCCGGTCTGGAAGGGTACCGCGACGAGGAGTTCGTGGCGCGAATTGGCTGGGACCACCTCGATGCCCTGGTAGCCGGGCAGGCGTCGGCGCCGGACCACGTGCTGGAGGAGTTCGCACGGACCGGGAAGCCGGTGCTGACGGTCTACCGGAAACCGGAGTTCGAATGTCCGGCGGTGCTGCCTGACAACAACGGCGGCATCGACCTCGCCGTCGGCCACCTTGTGGAACACGGGCACCGAGACATCGCCTTCGTCGGACGCGACCCGGCCGACGCCGACGACCCCATCCGTTTCGCCGCGTACCAGGCGGCCATGCGGCGCCGCGGCCTGACACCGCACCGAATGGTGACGGTCAACTGGGCGCTCGACGAGTCCTACGACGCGACGGCGACGGTGCTTCAGCTCAGGCAGGGCGGCCAGCTTCCCGCCGCTGCGGTGGTCGTCACCGACCTCGTCGCCATGTCGCTGATCCGGTCACTCGCGCAGGCGGGTGTCAAGGTCCCCGGCGACATGGCCGTCATCGGCTTCGACGACGTCGCGGATGCCGCCGCGTTCCAGCCGCCGCTCTCCACGATCTCCCAGAGTTTCCTGCTCGCCGGAGCCACGGTCTGCGACCTCGCCCTCGACGCCGTGCAGGGCATCGCGGTCGAGCCGGGCGTGCACTGCACTCCGGTCGCGTTCGTGCGCCGCGAGTCGTGCGGCTGCGTACCGGGCAACGGCCCCGTCGCGGCACCGGACGGATCGAACGACGAACCGATCCGCGCGCGCCTCGTCGACGGCCTCGCCGAGGCCGCCCACGATGTGCGTGAGTTGACCCGGTCGCAGCGTGAGGTTCTGGCCGGGGTGGCCGATCGGCTCGCGGACCTGTTCACCGTGATGGCTGGTACGCCGGAGTCGGACCACACCGCTGACCTTCGGGCGGCAACGGCCGACCTGCGGCCGCTCGTGGTGAAGTCGCCGAACCCGCTGCAGATCGTCAACGCGGTTCGGGCGTTCGCACGGGCGCTTGCCGCGCGGCTCGCCCCGGACGACTTCGTGGTCGCGGCCACCTTCGAGCGTCTCGTGTTCGACCTGGCCGTACTGCTGCTGGAGGATCGCGACCTCGACGTGCGTGGGCGACCGACGGTGTATCACGACCGCGAGATTCAGCGTCGATACTTCATGATCGGAACGGATCTGGTGCGTCAGCCCACGCTGGCGGGCCGCTCGCTGGCTTGGTTGGCGGACACCGAGTTCCAGACGGGCTGCCTGGCTCTGTGGGACGGCCGACCTGGCGCGGACCACCTGCGCATCACCAGCACCTACGACCGGGACGACCGGTTGCCCGAGCTGACCGATGCCTGCGCCGTGTCCTGCTTCCCCCCGTCGCCGCTCGTCGAACTGGCCGACGATCAGGTCGACGATTTCCGCTACGTGTACGTCCTGCCAGTGCGTTTCGGCGGCAGCGACTGGGGGTTTCTGGCACTGTCCGGCTCCCTCGACCCGCGCGAAGAGGCCGCGTTCGAGCGATACAATCACTGGGCGGTGCTGATGGCGGTGGCACTGACCAACGAGCAGGCCATTCACTCCGAACGCACCCTGCTGGCGGAGATCCGGACCAGCGAAGAGCGCTACGCGCTCGCGGCGGAGGCCGCCAACGACGGGCTCTGGGACTGGGACCTCGAGTCAGGCACCGTTTTCTACTCCGCACGGTGGAAAGCCCTGCTCGGCTGCGCTGACGACGAGATCGCCGCGACACCGGGCGAGTGGCTCGACCGGATACACCCCGACGACCGGGCCCGGGTCGACGCGATGCTCGCCGAGCACTTGGCGGGGCGGACTCTGACCACGGAGCTGGAGCACCGGCTGCGCGCCGTGGACGGCACCTATCGCTGGATGCTGACCCGCTGGCGCTCCATGTGCGACGCCACCGGAGTGGCGATCCGGCTGGTCGGCTCGATCACCGACATCACCGACCGGAAGCTGATCGAGGAACGCCTGCGCCGGGCCGCGCTCTACGACGATCTCACCGGCCTGCCTAACCGGGCCTACTTCCGGGACCGGCTCACCACCGCGATCGCCCGGTCCAGCCGCCGAATCGGCTACCGGTACGCGGTGCTCATGCTCGATCTCGACGGGTTCAAGATTGTCAACGACAGTCTCGGCCACCTCGCCGGCGACCACCTCCTCCAGCAGGTCGCCGGCCGGTTGACCGCGAGCCTGCGCAGTACTGACACGGTGGCCCGGTTCGGCGGGGACGAGTTCGCCGTACTGCTCGAGGAACTCGTCGACGACGACAGCCCGGTCATCACCGCCGCGCGCCTGCAGAAGGCGCTGTCGGTGCCGCACCGCCTCGGTGACACCGAAGCGGTGGTCTCGGTCAGTATCGGCATCACGGTGGGGCGGGCCGACTACACCGACACCGAGACGATCATGCGGGACGCCGACGCCGCGATGTACCACGCGAAGACCCACGGGAAGCGCTCGCATGCCATCTTCGACCCGGCTATGCACGGCGCCGCCGTCAACCGTCTCCGGATCGAGAACGAACTGCGCCGAGCCATCGAGAACCACAACCTCGTTCTGCACTATCAACCCATCGTCGACCTGCGGACCGGACTCATCAGCGGCGCCGAGGCCCTCATCCGCTGGCAGCACCCCACCCGGGGCCTCCTGCCGCCGAGTGAATTCCTCACCGTCGCGGAGGAATCCGGGCTCATCCTCAGCATCGGCACCTGGGTCCTCGACGAGTCCTGCCGGCAGATGCACGCCTGGGACCTGCATCGCGGCGACGCCCGACCGTTCATGATGAGCGTCAACGTCGCCAACCGGCAGTTCTGGCAGAGCGACCTCATCGACGACGTCGACAGCCGGCTGCGCTCGTTCGGTCTGAGCCCCGACCGGCTGGCGGTCGAGATCACCGAGGGCGTCATCATGGATGACGTCAAGCTCGCCTCGTCGCTGCTGCGCGGTCTCAAGACTATCGGCGTGCAGGTCCACATCGACGACTTCGGCACCGGCTACTCGTCGCTCGAAGCCCTGCACGACCTCTCCATCGACGCCTTCAAGATCGACCGTTCCTTCATCTCCCGGATGTCCACCAGCCCGCGCAGCAAGGAACTGGTCCGCACGATCGTGACCATGGGCGTCAACCTCGAACTCGACGTCATCGCCGAAGGTATCGAAACCGACGAGGAACTCGATTTCGTCCGCGCCCTCGGATGCTCCCACGGTCAGGGCTACCTCTTCTCCCGGCCGGTCGAAGCCGAAGCGTTCCGCAAACTCCTCGAATACGATTCGCCCGAGCCTGACTTTCGCCCGGCGGAGTCGCTCGGCGAGCGTTGAGTCGAGCACTGTCGCGGTGCACGCGGGCGGTTCATTCGCTTGCTGTGCTCACCTGGTTGCGGCCGTTGCGCTTGGCCGCGTAGAGAGCTTCGTCGGCCTGTTTGAGCAGAATCTCCAGGCTCGGCGCCGCCACCGGTCCGGCCAGCCCCACGCTCACGGTGACCGTCAGTGGGCCCGCCGTGGTCACCACCGGCTCGGCCGCGATGGCGCCGTGCAGACGGCGGGCCGCCTGGTACGCCTGTTCCCGGGTCAGGGTCTCGGTCAACAGGACGGCGAACTCCTCGCCGCCGTAGCGGCACAGGATGTCACTGGTCCGAGGCACCGTGGCCAGCCGTCGACCGACCTCGCGGATGACCTGGTCGCCGACTCCGTGCCCGTACGTGTCATTGATGTTCTTGAAATGGTCGATATCGAGCATCAGGGCGGCCAGTGGCCGCCGGCTGCGGTGGGCGGCCTCGATGTGGGCGTGCGCCAGGTCGAAGAAGTGCCGCCGGTTGAACAGGCCGGTCAGGCCGTCCTGGGTCGCCAGGTCCTCGACCCGCCGGAACAGCAGAGCGTTCTCCAGCGCCGTCGCGATATATCCGGCCAGGACGTTCGCCAGTTCCGTCTCGGCCGGGGTGAAGTCGCGGCCCGGGCCGATGCCGACGAGCAGCAGTCCGAGTCGTTTTCCGCGTAGCTCCACGGGGACCGCCAGGCACGACCCGACGCTGTCGCCGAGCGCCACGGGGACTGCTTCTGTCGCGCCCGGACCGAGGGGCCCGGCCGGCAGGTGGTCGAGCAGGGCGGCGAGCTCGGGGTCGTCGTGGTGCGACGTTTCCGGTTCCGGCCCGCCGCCGGCGCGGGTGACCGTGACCGTGGCGTCGGTGGCCGGGCGCAGCAGCACCGCGGTGGTGGCGTCGAGGACCCGGCCCACCGTAGTGACCGATCGCCGGGCCACCTCGTCGGGGTCGAGGCTTCCGCCGATGTCGGTCATCGCGGCGTGCAGCAACTGGGCGAAGTCGCGGTCGCGCTGGGCGGTGCGGATGCCCAGCTCCAGCTGGGCGGCGCGGGCGGTCTCCATCGACAGCGCGACGTGGTTGGAGATCGCGGTCAGCAACTCCACGTCGTCGTCGGTGAAGACGCCCTTGACCACGCGGCTGTCCAGGTAGACGACGCCGTACCGGCGGCCCTTCACGTGCAGCGGGGTGACTATGATGCTGCGCAGCCCGTGCACCATCGCGCTCTGCGAGCCGAGGGCCAGCCCCTCGTCGCTGCCGGTGACCACCAAGGATTCACCGCTCTGGTGCGCCCGCTCGACCAGGGTGGTGCTGTAACCGGTCAGCTCGACCAGATCCTGCCGCTGCACGTCCCGCCCGAGGTACGGCACCAGGGCGTCCGTGTCCGGATCGGTCAGGAACAGAAAGGCCCGTTCGGCGCCGAAGATCCGGACGATCTCGTCCAGCGCCATCCGGGTCAGCTCCAGCGGATCGAGGACGGTGGCGGCGGCCACGCTGACGTCATGCAGGGCCTCCAGCCGCCTCTGGTACATGGTGTCGACGCTGCCGGTGGCCTTCAGGTACGTGCGGTTCGTCAGCTTGGTGCTGTGCTCCTGCGTCTGCAAGCCGAAGGCTGTCCGGACCCGCTGGGCACGCAGCGTCCAGCCGTTCTCGGTGGCGATCGTGAGGGCGATGGCGGCGTCGCGCCGGGTGCCGGGTTCGTTGCCGAGTGCCCGGTTCGCGCGGGCGCGCGCGGTGAAGACCTCGTAGTCGAGCAGTGGGTTGTCCAGCCCGGCTGCTCGGTCACGGGTGGCGCCGAGCCGGCGCAGCGCGCCGCGATGGTCGCCGTGCAGCTGCCGGAGGCTCGCTTCGGCAACCGCGTGGAAGGACCGCAAGGACAAGCCTTTGGCGGCCTTGCGGAGCATGCCGACGGCGGCTGTGGCGGCGGCGAGACGTTCTTCCCGGTGTTCGGGTGGTGCCTCGATGGCGTGTTCGAGGCGGCCGAAGGCGTGGTAGAGCCAGAGGTTGCGGTGATAGGACCAGGCGGTCACCGGTGAGATGCGCAGCGCGGTCAGTTGCGCCATTGCCTGCTGGTAGACGCGGTCGAGCTCGTCCAGTTCGCCGAGCTCGACCGCGAGGTGCACCCGGGCGATCGCGAGCATGAGCCGCTCGGCCAATCGCTGCGGCGTGTCCGCCAGTTGTTTCTCGATGACGGCCAGCTTGCTGGTGGCCTGACCCGGCTGTCCGCGAAGCGCGGCCGCCTGCGCCTCCAGCGTGGCGATGACACTGCCTGTGGTCTCCTCCTCGGCGGACATCCGGGCCGCACCAAGGTGGTACCACTGCTCCGCCTGGTCGGGGTGACCACGTAGCAGCGCGTGGTGGCCGAGTACCGCGACCCCGCTCGCGAACTCACTCAGCTCCAGCCACTGCCCGTGTTCCTCGATCGCGAACTGCAACTTCCCGCCGTAGCCGGTGTCGCGCTCCGGCAGGTTGGTGTCGGCGATGCCGGCCATCCAGTGCAGCTGCGCGGTCACGATCGGGTTACCGGTGCCGGCCGCCATCCGGAAGGCGACCGCGAACGTCCGGTCGGACTGCGCACGCCAGCCGAGCACAGCGGCGGAGATGCCGAGGCCGCCCTTCTTGGCGACCAGCTCGGGCCCGGGACCGAGCCGGTTCGCGGCCGGCAGTGCCCGCAGGTCCAACATGCCCATCAGCGGCAGGTCCATCGCTATGGCCGCGCTCTTGGCGCCGGTGTTCGACAGTTCGGTATAGAGCTGGCAGAAGCGGCGGCGTGGTCCGTGCACTTCCCGCCAGGACAGCGGGAGGAGCCCGATCAGAAGTCCTTGCAGCGCGAGACCGGCCGTCGTCAGTCCCAGCAGGGCCGGGTGGCGCGGCACCGGACGGCCGAGCTCGGCGTACGCGTCGCGTACGCATTCCAGTGCTGGCTTCCCCAGCCAGCGCAAGTGGTACGTCTCGGCCTTGCGCATGAACAGCGTCGCCCGGCGCAGAGGATCCGACTCGGCCGCCAGGGCCCGGTCGAGATAGGCGTGGGCGACTTCGTATCGACCGGCACGCATCGCCGCGACCCCGATGCCGGTCAGCAGGCCGACGGGCACCGGCAACTGGTGCGCCTCGGCGACCTGCTCGGCGCTGGTGAGCAACTGCAGTGCCGTCGCCGGAGCCCACCGGGCCAGCGCGAGCGTTCCGGCGTCCACCGCGGCCCGCATGGTGTCCTGCGGGGCGACCGGCCAGTCTCCGGCGAGGTAGTGCGCCGCTACCTGGTGGATCCGGTCCGGATCGCGGCCGGCCCTCGGCCGCAGCGCCTCGGCGATGCGCTGGTGCATGGTGCGGCGGACGGCCTCGTCGATGGGCGCCAGCAAGGACTGCCGGAGCTCGTCGTGGACGAAGGCGAAGCCGCCGTCGTCCACGACCTCGACTACCCCGGCCGTCACGGCCGCGTTCAGCGACACGAGCACCGCCGGCACCGGCAGATCGCCGGCTGCGGCGAGGACACCGGCGTCGAAGGAGATGCCGACGACCGCGGCGAGCCTCATCAGGTCACGGTCGTCGTCGGTGAGCCGCTGCACCCGGCGTCGCACCAGATCCATGATGTCGTCGGGCAGGGTGAGCGCGTCAAGCCGGGTCTCGTCCAGCGACCAAGCCCCCCACGACGGCCGTAACAGGCCGCCGTCGAGGACTGCCCGCAGGCACTCCGCGACCGCCATCGGGTTGCCCGCGCTGCGGGTCTGAATCTTGTCGATCAACCGTTCGGGGACCTCGTTGGCGCCCAGTTCGGTCCGGATCATGGACGCCGTCGCGGCACGGTCCAGCGGTCCCAGGATCAGGTGCGGATCGGCCGGCAGTCCGTCGGTGGCACCCTCATCCCGCCCGGTCAGCACCATCAGCAGCGGGGCCTGGGGCAGCGCCGCGGCTAGGTGCCGCAGGACCTGGAGGGTGTGCGGGTCGGCTCGGTGGATGTCGTCCAGGTGCAGGACGGCACCGCCGCCGGCTGAGGCCAGGCCGGTCAGCAACCGCGACACCGCCTCGCAGAACTGTTCCTGCTCCGCGCGTTCCGGCGTGTCGCGGCCCAGCAGTCCGGCCAGCGCCGGGGAAAGCCCTCCGGCGAGCCCGCCGGTTTCCGCCGCGGCGGCCCGTACGTGTTCCCGCGCGATGCTGCGAGCCGGCTCGGCCAGCCGGTCGATGTGCTCCAGATATCGATCGACCGCCTCCCGCAGCGGTGCCAGCGGAACGCTCTCGTCGGCGCAGGTGCCGCCGAGCACCGGCCTGCCGCTCGAGCCGACATCGGCCAGCAGTTGCCGGACCAGCCGGGTCTTCCCGATACCGGTGGGGCCCGTGACGAGCGCGGTGCCACCGAGACCGGCCGCGGCCTGCCGCCACCGGTCCGCCAACCTTCCGATCTCCTCGGACCGGCCGACCAGGGGCCGCTCGGACACGGCCTCACCGGCCACCGTTGCCAACGCGAACTCCGCGCGCTCGCCGTCCTGGATCCGCCGCAGGTCCGCCCGCAGGGAGGCCGCTGTCAGATAGCGGTCGTCGGGATCTTTGGCCAACAGCTTCGCCACGACAGCCACCAGGGCCGGCGCGCTCCCTGGGCACAGCTCGTACAGGTCGGGCGGGGGTACCGACAGGTGCATGGCGATCAGCTCACCGGCGTCCTCCGCCGCGAACGGCGGGGAACCGGCCAGGCACTCGAACAACACAACGCCGAGGGCGTACAGGTCGGCTCGGCCGTCTACCCCCCGCCGCAGCGCGCCGACCTGCTCTGGCGCGCTGTAGCGGAAAGTGCCGACCGCGACGTCACTGTCGTCGGCGTGGCCCCTGGCCCGGGTGACCATCCCGAAGTCAAGCAGGCAGGCGCTGCCGTCCGGTCGGATCATGACGTTGTCCGGTTTGACGTCACGGTGCACCAGGCCTGCCCCGTGCGCCACGCTGAGCGCATCGGCCAGCTCGATCCCGAGCCGGGCGGTCCGGATGTCACCCAGCGACCCGGCGGCCAGCACTTCACTCAGGATCGACCCGGTGACCAGATCCATGATCAGGTACGGTCGGCCGCCGACCTGCCCCACCTCATGCACGGCGGGCAGGCCCGTGATGCCGAGACTGGCCAGGACCGACGCCTCCCGGCAGAACTCGGCGAACTCCCGCCCGGTGGCCGGCCGCTGGACCACCTTGACGGCGCAGTCCCGGCCCCGGCACCGAGCCGCGAAGACGACCGTGGAGGTGCCCGCGCCGAGCAGCCCCCCGAGCTCCACACCAGGGATCCGCAACTGATCAGCGCGCAACGTCCCAGCCCAAGAACGATCCACGACCCCACCATCGGCCGGAAATCGCCGAGCATGAGAGCAATCGACTACTCAGTCCGAGCGGCTCGGCCGCCGCGCCGGTGACCCCGCACCACCCCGGCACGTGGGGCGGAGCGGGGTCTTTCGGAGCCGCGCTGATGAAGCTCCGTGACCGGCGATCGGGAAGACTACCCGGGACCGCCCTTGATCAAGTGGACTTCAGGCTGCTGTTCAGAACTGTGCGGCGAGTCTGTGCAGAGCCGCCGTCACAGCCGTGCTGAACTGCGGTCCGACCAGATGGCGGACACAGGAGCCGAAGTCACAGCTGTTGCCTTCGTCGTCGATGTAGGCGCTTTCGATGTTCACGCCGATGATGTTGCCCAACCCTGTCGCCTCGTTCAGGTCGGTGATTCGCGGTCCGCCACTGGAACCGCCACCCATGACGCACGGAACCCCCCAGATGCCCTCCGGTGACGGCCAGTCGGGCATGCCATGGTCCTGTTTCGGCCGGCCGTAGCAGGCGGCCAGTCGCCGCCCGGTGTATTCGGGGCGTCCCTCCCGGGCCGGATCGCTGGTTGACCGCGGATATCCGAACTCGTGGACGAGCCGGCCGGCCGGCTGGTCGAACACAATGTTTTGGGCCGCGCCGACCGCATCGGCGACGCGCTGACCCTTCTCATTGCGGCCGAGGGTGAGGAACGCCTGGTCGTAGGCGCTGCCCGAGGAATCAGTGCCGTCATCCTCGAGCCATCCCCGCGCGGCGACGCCGGCGCGGCCGACGAAGCTTCCGTACGGCGCGTGGCCTTCACGGTACCCGGGGATGAACAACGGGTTGGTGATCCACTGCAAGTCCTCGCCGATGAGATTCGCCTCGGCCACGCAGTGCCCACCCGTGACCACAACGCTGTGGTTGGTGCTGTTGACCACGGTCGCGGTGCAGCTGGAGTCCTCGCCGCGAGAGGTGAAGAAGAGTCGGCCGATGGTGCGAGATCCGGCGTTCCCGCGGTTCCAGTCGGTGCCGTCGGGCTTGTTGGACGGCGCATTGTCCGAAGGTGGGTCGGTGGGCACACCGGCGATGCGTTCCGCTGTCCAGTAGGCGCGCACCGCGGCCTGATCGGCCGAGCTGACTGCCAGGCGGTGAAGAACGGCGTCATTGTCGCCGGTCGTCGCTTCTGCGGTCCCGGGCACCAGCGCTGATCCGAGTAGGGCGACCATTGCCAGGACGGCAAGTCGTCGAGGAGTTTCGATCATGCGCTCATGATGATGGGCGTTTGTTAGAAATTGGTTAGTCGTCGGCTTTGTCGAGGTTAGGGACAGGTTGGGCGGCATCTTGCGAAGGCACTCTCTTGACACTTTCCCACACGGGACATAGCCTGCCGTCTAACTAGCAGGAAACTTAACAGTTCCGCTGGAGGATGCCGTGCCCCGTTCCCCACGCACCCTGCTGCTCGCCGGCGCCGTGGCCGCCGCGACCGCCGCCACCTGGCTGCTGGTCGCCTCCCCGGCCAGCGCCGCGGTGAGCCTCTCCGATGTCGTACCCGCGCCGGTGTCGGCGCAGCCGGCGGCAGGGGTGACCTACACGCTGCCGGCGAACGCCGCGATCCAGACCGCGGCCGGCGCTGCCGCCGCCGGCGACTACCTTGCCGGCGTCCTCCGCCCGTCGACCGGTTACGCGTTGCCGGTCAGCGCCACGACCGGCACGCCGACCAGCGGCATTGCCCTGCTGCTGTCCGGCGCCGACCCGAGCGTCGGCGCCGAGGGCTACCAGCTCGACGTGACCGCTGCCGCCGTAACGCTCCGCGCGCAGACCGCGGCCGGGCTGTTCCACGGAGTGCAGACGCTGCGGCAGCTGCTACCGGCGACGGTCGAGGCGCGGACGACCCAGAGTGGACCGTGGACGATCGCCGGCGGCCGGATCATCGACTATCCGCGGTACGCATACCGCGGCGCGATGCTCGACGTGTCGCGGCACTTCTTCGCGCCCGACGTGGTGAAGCGGTACATCGACGAGATCGCGCAATACAAGATAAATGTCTTGCACCTCCACCTCTCCGACGACCAGGGCTGGCGCATCGTGATCGACGCCTGGCCGCAGCTGGCGACGGTGGGCGGCAGCACCCAGGTGGGCGGAGGCGCGGGCGGCTACTACACCAAGGCGCAATACTCCGACCTGGTCTCCTACGCGGGGTCGCGGCAGATCACCATCGTGCCCGAGATCGACATGCCCGGCCACGTCAACGCCGCGCTCGCCTCCTACGCGCAGCTCAACTGCAACAACACGGCCCCGCCGCTCTACACCGGCACGGACGTCGGCTTCAGCTCGCTGTGCGTCAACAAGGAGGTCACGTACACGTTCGTCCAGCAGACGCTCAACGAACTCGCCGCCATCACCCCTGGGCCATATCTGCACCTCGGCGGCGACGAGGCGGCGAGCACGCCGGCGGCGGACTACACCGCGTTCATGAACCGCGTGCAGCCCTTCGTCGGCGGGGTCGGCAAGACCGTCATCGGCTGGCACCAGATCGGGCAGGCCGACCACACGACGAACCGCGTCGCGCAATATTGGGGAACATCCACATCGGACGAGAATCTGAGCGCGGCGGTGAGCAAGGGCGACAAGATTCTGCTGTCGCCCGCGAACAAGACGTACCTTGACATGAAGTACACCAACTCGACGCCGCTCGGCCAGAGCTGGGCGGGCCTGATCGAGGTGCAGACCGCCTACAACTGGGACCCGGGCACGTACCTCTCCGGCGTGCCGGCAAGCGCGATCCTCGGCGTCGAGGCTCCGCTCTGGACCGAGACGATCACCCAGCTGGCCGACATCGAGTTTATGGCGTTCCCGCGGCTGCCGGCGCTGGCTGAACTTGCCTGGTCGCCGCAGTCGGCCCGCAACTGGGACACGTTCAAGGTGCGGCTCGGCGCGCAAGGCCCACGGTGGACGGCGCAAGGGATCACCTACTACAGGTCGCCGCAGGTCCCGTGGGGCGAGCAGCAGACGACACGCAGCGCGTACACCCAGATCCAGGCCGAGAGCTACAACGCTCAGACCGGGACGCAGACCGAGACCACCACTGACACCGGCGGCGGCCAGAATGTCGGCTTCATCGCGCCCAGCGACTGGCTCGGCTACACCAATGTGGACTTCGGCACCCCCGCCGCGGCGTCGGTGACCACGCGGCTGGCCTCGGGCGCGTCCAGCGGAACCATCCAGTACCGCTTGGACTCCACCACCGGCCCGATCATCGCCAGCGTCCCCGTCACGCCCACCGGCGGCTGGCAGGTCTGGACCACCAACACCACCACCCTGACCGGCGCGGCGACCGGCGTCCACACGGTGTTTCTCACCTTCACCGGCACGGCAGCGACCGACTTCGTCAACCTCAACTGGCTCCAGTTCAACCGGTGACAGCCTCTCCGCCCTTGACCCCGAAGGGCGGAGAGTCACTCCACGGTGCGCGTGACACGCGCGGTGTCCAGGTTCTCGTCCGAGCCGTCGAGCGCCTCGCCGTGCCACCCGAACCTGTTATCGGCCAGCGAATCCGCTCAGATGCAGGTCAGCGACTTCCGTACCACGGGGAGGTAGCCCTCGCGATAGCCGGCCGCGTTCGGGTGGAAGGGAGCACTGTCCGTCGGCCCGGTGATCCAGGGGTCATCGCTGCACAGGCCGTGTCCGGCGAAGACGGGGAGCACGTCGGCGAACCGCGACTTGGCGCGGCTGGCCTGCCGTGCGATGCTGCGGTTGAGGGTGTCCACGGCGGCGTTCAGCGCGGTCCGCTTGGGCAGCGACACCATCGGGACGGCGTCGCAGTCCACCGATGTCTCGAAGAAGTGCGCGTAGCCGGTGGTGATCACTGTGGCGCGCGGAGCGCGCTGCTTGACCGCGGCATAGACCGCGTCGAGCCGGGCCGGAAGCGTCTGCACCGCACCCTGCTGGAAGGCCTTTGACACCGCTTCACAGTCGGCGTCGCTACCCTGCATACAGGTGCCGATGCTCGTGCTGAAGCCGAGGTCGTTCCCGCCGATGGTGATGGTCACCAGCTTGGTACGTCCATCAAGTCCGTCCAACTGGCCGGCGATGACATCGGCGGTGACGGCGCCGCTGCACGCGTTGGAGCGGAAGTCGGTCACCTTGCGTTCAGCGGCGAGCAGAGCCGGATATCCGTTGGTGCTGCGCAGGCAGGTCGGATCGAGATAGGGCGGAGCGCCGACGCCGGCGGCGTACGAGTCACCGAGTGCGACGTACGGGGTCGTGGGAGTGGTAGCCATGGCCGCCGTCCCGGGACTGATCAGAGCTGCGGCGGTCACGGCGGCTGTCGCCACAGTCCGAATCGTCTGCTTGAGCAAGAGTCTGCCTTTCGTCCAGTGAGGCGCCCGGTACGGATGTCCTCGCTGAATAGAGACGCGCGGGCCGGTGCGGAATTCAGTTCAATGCTGAAGAAATGCACTACCGGCAGAGTGACGCTCGACTCTTGAAACCGTTGATGCAACGTCGGCGACGGCCGTCTCTCCAGCTCCGTGGCGGTGGCATTGCCGTGCGGTGGGAGAGCGACCCGCTGGCGGTGATCTTTCCTGATTCGGGCGCCGGCCCGGGAGTCCAGCGGACTCCCGGGCCGGTTGGTGCCGGTCGCGTCAGCGGACGGCGGGTGCTTCGGATCGCAGCGTTGCCTTGAGGGCGCCGTTGCCGGTGGACGCGGGCGATTTGGCTGCCGCGGCCGTCGGGTCCGGTTGGGGGACCGGGGCGCACTGCTTGTCGGAACGGTTACCGCGGACGCGGTTCGGCAGGGAGCCGTTGTCCAGGTACGCGGCGATCGTGTCGTCGGTGCAGGCGATGCCGCTCAGCGAGCCGGCGTGGGTGGTGCCGCCGACGCCCTCGAGGAGAACCGAACGGGGGAAGCGATCGCGGATTTCGAGGCTGCCCGCGTACGGCGTGGCCGCGTCGTTGGTCTCGCTGATCAGGAGGATCGGCGGGGCCTTCTTGCCGTTGACGTTGACCGGCCTGCCGACATCACCCTTCCAGTACAAGCAGGGCGCGTTGAACCAGGCGTTGTTCCAGGTGATGAACGGGTACTTCTGGTAGATCCGCCAGTTGTCCCGCTCCCACTTGTTCCAGTTGGTGGGCCACTGCACGTCGGTGCACTGGGTGGCCAAGTAGATCGCGTAGCCGTTGTCCGTACCGGGGCCGGGCTCGGGATAGAGATCCAGCAGACCGGCGGGGTCGCCGTCGTTGACGTACGCCGAGAACGCGGCGGCCACATCTTCCCAGCCGTACACGTAGTAGCCGGCCGAGACGAAGATGTCGTTCCACTCGTCGGGGCCGATCTTGCCTTCGGCCGGCGCCGTGCGGAGCTTGTGCAGCGTGGCGTAATACTTCGCCTTTACCGCCTTGCCGGTGGTGCCCAGGTGGTAGACCGCGTCGTGTTCAGCCACCCACGCGAAGTACGTGTCCATGTTCTTGTCGAACTGGACGTCCTGGCTGAGGTTGGCGTCGTACCAGACACCCCGCGGGTCGACGACACCGTCGAAGACCATCCGGCGTACCCGGTTCGGGTGCAGCGTGGCATAGACCTGGCCGAGGTACGTGCCGTACGAGAAGCCGTAGAAGTTGATCTGTTTTTGGGCCAGCGCCTTGCGGATGCTCTCCATGTCGGCCACGTTGTCGACGGTCTTCAGGTGGTCGAGCAGCGGGCCGCCGGCGCGAGCACACGCCTGCGCGTACGCCTCGGACCGGGCCAGCCAGGTCTTCTTCAGCTGCTTGGTGACCGGAACGTAGTACGGCCGGTTGTAGCCGGCGACGTTCCCGTCGCAGCGCAACGACGGCACGCTGGAACCGACGCCGCGCGGATCGAACCCGATCCAGTCGTAGTCGAGGCCGACATTGTCGGGGATGGCCGACTGCAGCACCGAGTAGATCAGGCCGGAACCGCCGGGTCCACCCGGGTTGACCAGCATGACGCCCTGATAGTCGGCGGCCGCGGACTTGTGCTTCAACCGCGAGACGGCAATCTTGATCTTGGTTCCGCCCGGGCGTGCGTAGTCCAACGGGACGATCACGAAGCCGCATTCGGCACCTCGCGCCTTGAGCGTCGCGTTGGCACATGCCCCCCACGCGATCGGCGGCGGTGTGTATTCGGGGTTACCGCCGTGGGCCTGAGCCGCGGACGGGATCAGGCCGCCGCCGATGGACAGCCCGACAGCCGTGGCGACTGTGGCCGCCAGAAGTCGTCTCATACCGTGCCCTTTCGTCTTCGGTTCGCCTCCCGAATCGCGGACCGCGGGCCACTCGCCCCGCCCACAACCGGGCGCTCATGGGAGAGTAGCCATTCATGCGCCAAGATGTGGCTGTCCGTTAGGGCAGACTTCAAGTGATCCGTCGCGCCTCCCGTGTCGGGCAGGAGCGTCGCTCGTCGGGGCGCGTTGCGGGGCCGGGTGTGTGCGAAGCAGGGCCCCTGGCGGCGGCGGTGGCGTACCTACTGGCCACGAAGGTCACAATGAATGGCTATCCTTGCTCGCGGTCGGACCGCCACGTGGAAGGAACGCCGCCTCATGCCCCAGGCATTCGCGACGCCGGTGACGCTCTCGGTTGTCACGCCTATGTTCAACGAGCGTGCGGCGGTTGATCACTTTGTGGCTCGGCTTCGGCCGGCACTGGACGGGATTGCGGAGAGTTATGAAGTCGTCGCTGTAGATGACGGCAGCAGTGACGCGACGGTGTCGCGGCTGCTTCAGCTGACGACGGATTGGCCTCAGTTGCGTATCGTTGCGCTGCGCCGGAACGTCGGGCATCAGACCGCGCTGCGGGCCGGGTTGAAAGCCGCTCGCGGGGAGTACGTCGTGAGCATTGACGCTGATTTGCAGGATCCGCCCGAGACGATCGGTGCGATGCTGGAAAAAGCGCGGAGCGAGAACGTCGATGTCGTTTATGGCGTGCGCAATGATCGCAGCACTGACACCGCGTTCAAGCGGAATACGGCCGGAATCTACTATTGGATGATGCGTCGGCTCGTCGGGCCGTGGATCAGCGACCAAGCGGGCGACTTCCGGCTGATGAGCCGGGCCGTCGTTGACGTACTCAACGAATTGCCCGAGCCGCGGCCGGTCTATCGGCTGGTGGTTCCGTCGCTGGGGTTCTCCAGCGCCGAGGTTGGTTACGCCCGGGAAGAACGCGTCGCCGGCGAGACGAAATACCCGCTCAGCCGTATGATTCGGCTGACGTTCGACAGCATTACCGGGTTCTCCGCGTCGCCGCTGAAGATCGCCACCTGGCTCGGGCTGCTCAGCTTCCTGGCCTGCGTCGCTCTGATCGTCACCGGGCTCGTCGCCTGGGGCAGCGGCGCGACCGTGCCGGGCTGGACGTCGCTCTACATCGCCGTGCTCCTGCTCGGCGGCGTGCAGCTCATCTGCCTGGGACTACTGGGCGAATACGTCGGCCGCATCTACGCCGCCACCCAGGGCCGCCCGGCCTATCTCGTCGCCTTCGACACCGAGACCTCGCGAACCGCCCAGACGGCCCACCCGCTCTCCGGCGGCCCGATCACCGGCGAGATCGACGAACTGGTCACTCACCCGGAATGGGACCGCGAACCGATAGCCTGAAAACCCCATCGCCATCGTCCGTCCCTAGTCGATTCTGGGAGCACGCCCACGGCGCGCTCACGGACGACCGGGACGGCGATGCGCAAGGCTTCGACTTTCTTGTTCGCCCGCTTGCGGGGATGAGGCCGGCGATTCGTACGGTCAGCCGTGGTTGATCGTGAGGTTGTAGAACTTGACCTTGGCGCCGTTGGTGGTGCTCTCCGAGGACGACTGGTTGTACGAGCCGGCCTTGAAGTACTGCTTGTACGGGTTGAACGACGACGGGATCGGGTAGGTGGTCCGGCTGCCGTTGATGGTCAGCGTCGCCTGGTTTCCCGAGACGTTGATGACGTAGGTCCACCTCTGCCCGAGCGCTACGTTCCCGACCTTGTGGAGCGTCTGCCCGTCCGTCGGGCTGCGCTGCTGGCCGAGGTAGATGTCGCCGTTCGGCCGGTAGTAGAGCTCGAGCAGCGGCTTGGTCGACGTGCCGCCGGTGCCGAGCTTGACCTGCCCGACCGCGACGTTCTTGGTTACCGAGACGATGCGCAGCTCGGCGCTGAGCGTGTGGTTGCCGGCCAGCGGCCAGTCGGCGGCGCTGCCGTTCGAGTTCATCTCGCGCAGTTCGGAGCGGGCATAGTTCGAGTTCGGCGTGGTCACGCCCTTCTCCGGCGCCCAGAAGGTCATCGATCCGTCGTTCTTGTCGGTCCAGAAGTACGCCGGGTTCGTGTAGCCGCCGGCGCCCTTGAGCCGCGCCGGCGGGATCGTCTCGGGGCTGCCCGGTGAACCGATCGGCAGTTGCAGGCTCCAAACCGCCAGGTTGAAGTTGCCGCCCGGCGCGACGGTGGGATCGAGGGTGGCGGCTGACGCGTCGGTGATGCCAAGAACGCTCAGAGCGCCGACGACGACCGTCGGCACGACGAGGGCAAGCAGCTTGCGCATGGGGACACCTCATTGCCGTGGGGGGATTGGCAAGACACCTAACAATAAAGACGGTTATCAATCTCTTGTCAACGGCAAGCCCGCAAAAGCGGGAGTACGCGCGTACGTGCCCACGAGACGCCGAAGGGGTCAGCAGAATCCTGACGACCGGCCGCACCGGTCAGCGGAATCCTGACGACCGGGTACCCGAGATGGCCGACGTGGCGCGGGAGTCGCCGCCGGAGTTCCGTACGTCGCCTCGTCGCCTCGCCGGTTACCGCGGGAGCGCGACCCACTGCCCCGAGGTGGCCGACTCCGCCATCGCGTCGAGCGCCTCGGCGGCCCGGATCGCGTCGGCCACCGTAGCCCCGTACGCCTGATCGTCGGCGACCGACCGCAGGAAACGCGCGGCTTCGATGACCTTCAGATCGTCGTACCCCATCGGGATTCCGGCCCCGGGCTGGAACGCCCCGAACTCCGCGTCCAGCGGCCCGACGTAGCGGGTGCGCACCGGTTCGTCCTGATAGGCGGAACCGGTGGCGACACCCAGCTCCCCCATCCGGCGGAAGTCCCAGAAGAGCGCCCCGCGCGTGCCGTGGATCTCGAAGCCGTAGCTGTTCTGCTCGCCCACCGCGACCCGGCTGCAGTCGAGTGTCACCCGCGCGCCGGACGCCATCCGCAGCAGGCTGCCGAAGTAGTCGTCATTCTCGACCGGCCCCGGCTCCCCGCTGCCCCGCTCGTGGCCGGCCGTGGCGGCGGTCGGCCGCGGTCTCTCGGTAATGAAGATCGCGGTGTCGGCGACGAGCGAGTCGATCTCGCCGAGCAGGTAGCGCACCAGGTCGACGCCGTGCGCGCCGAGGTCGCCGAGCACCCCGTTGCCGCCCCGGGCCCGCTCGAAGCGCCAGCTCAAAGCCCCGTCCGGGTGCGCGGCGTAGTCGCTGAGAAACCGGAACCGGGCGTGCGTGACCGCGCCGATCTCCCCGTCCGCGACGATCGCCTTGGCCTGCTCGACCGCCGGCGCGTTCCGATAGTTGAAACCGACGCTGACCTGCACCTCGCCGACGATGGCCCGCGCGTCGGCCGCGGTCAGGCCGACCGGCTTCTCGATCCAGATGTGTTGCCCGGCGGCCGCGAAGGCGCTGCCCATCTCGCGGTGCAGGAAGTTGGGCGCGGTGATGCTGACCGCCTGGACTCGCGGATCCCCGACGAGGTCCCGCCAGCTCTCGGTCGACTCGCCGAACCCGTATCGCGCAGCCGCCGCCTCGGCCCGCCCCGGCACCTCGTCGGCGACCGAGACCAGCCGTACGGCCGGCAGGTCGGCGAAATGGTGCGGCACCCGGGCATAGGCCTGCGTGTGCACCCGCCCCATCCACCCGAACCCGACAACGGCGACGCCGACCTCGTTCATTCTCGGAGGGTAGCCCCTACGTGGTCGGGCGGCGGCGGGCGACGAGGAAGCCGCCGACG
>Ga0247781_1000151_pt1 | contig 20315 bp, 18 predicted proteins | sample UWRJL184509B5_FD_179922 | JGI IMG/M metagenome (GOLD analysis project Ga0247781, IMG submission 179922) | Plant litter microbial communities from Arlington Agricultural Research Station in Wisconsin, United States - UWRJ-L184-509B-5 | ecosystem: Environmental > Terrestrial > Plant litter >...
GTAGGAGATGATGTTGCCGCTGGACGCGTCGCCATGGCACAGCGACGGTGTGTGGTTGCGTGCAAGCCCAGTCAGCAACACCAACGCGTGCTGTCGCTCGTCGGCCGGTGCGACTGTGGTCCCAGGGCGCAGGTCTACAAGATTGTCGTCTTCGAGTCGGACGCGTAGCCAGTCCAGGATCGATGGCATGTCCGGCAACGGAGGCGGCTGGTCCCGCATGGTCGCCAGCGGCGCGAAGAGTGATCGGGGGTCGACTGTTGCGGGGTCGGCCTGGCTTAGTGGCGTGCCGGGAAGGACCCGGTCGAGCACTGTCCAGGTGCCGTGGTCGGTCGTGAATGCCTCGTGTACTCGTGGGGCGGCGCCCAAGTCGGCCAGCGCGACAGCGACCGCGGCCTGATCTCGCCCGTGCGGGTCGGGGCTGCTCCGCAGGATCAGCGGTCCGGCCGGCGCGTCGACGGCGACGACGAACCCGTACCGGGCGGGCAGGACTTCGCGGGGGACGGCTCGGTGTCGTTCGCAGAGGTCCCGGAACTCGGCTTCGACCTGCGCGGCCCACGCGTCGGCCACGCCGGGCCAGCGGCTGCGCACGTTCGCCAGCACGACGGCCGGCACCGCGAGGGGACTCGTCACCGTGGCGCTTCGGCCGAGACTTGCACCAGGGCCTCCGCCAGCTGATACATAGAGTCGATCACGATGACCGCCCCAGCCTCGGCAAGCCTCTCGCGCTTTCCGGGCTTGTTGGCGTAGCCGATCGTGGGGATGCCGGCGACTCGGCCCGCCTCGACATCGGTCACCGAGTCCCCGACGAAGATCACATCGTCCGGGCGGGCGCCGACCATGGTGAGGCCGCGCTCCAGCAGGAACGGATGCGGCTTGAGGAAGCGGGGATTCATGTCGTCCGCGCGCCCGGCCACACCCTGGACGTACTCGGTCAGATGATGGGCTTGGAGGTAATCGCCGATCGCTGCCTCGGCGTTATTACTGACGATGACGGCAGCGCGCCCGGCGGCCTGTGCAGCACGCAGAACATCCTCTGCGCCGGCCGTCGGTGCGGCCGACCGGATGGCGGCGCGCTCCTCATCTCGCTCGACGTTCGCTACGGCCTTCGTTAGGTGCTCGTCGCCCAGCTCTGGGACGCGGGCAAGGAGCAGTAAAGGATCGTTGCGGACCTCCGCCAAAGCCGGGGGCAACTCGCCGCCGCGGTGGTGACGGATGACCGCTTGGAGCTCCTTCGCGATGGCCGGCGCCGGATGGCCGGCGAACACGGAGCAGAGTGGGCCGTCGAAGTCGATCAGCAGGCACCGTGACGCGGCGACGACCTCGGCGAGGTTCACGGGGTGTACTCGTGGGCGATGGTGTCCCACACGCTGTCGAACCACATCCGGGACTGCTCCACGAACTGATCGCCGGCATCGCCGTCGTCCCCGCTGATGGCGTAGTGGAACAGCGGGACGTCCTTGCCGAGCACGTCGAAGATCGGCACGGCCTGCTTGTCGACTGACACGGTGTTGCGGACGACCGGGTAGAAGCCGAAGAAGACCTCTTCGCGGTTGATGATGTAGAGCTTCGACAGCACCGTCGTGCCGTAGGCACGGATTTCGGTGGTGGCGTGGCGAACCAGCCCGAGCGTGGCCAGTTCCCCGACGGACTCTGCGATTGCTTCGGTGTGCCGGCGAGCTATGCGCGCGGCGCGCTCGCGGACGGCGGGGTCGTCTCCGGCGGGTTCCGCTCGAGACGGCACCACCGTCGGCTGTCCCAAGTCCGGGAGCAAAATCCGGAACTGCACCGACTCCGGGGTGAGACGTCCGGCGCGGATTTTGTCGAGTGGTTCTTGCACGGCGCCATGCAGGGTCTCGCTGGAGAAGCCGGCGAAATCGATGGTGACTTGCGGTTGCTCGAAAGCGGCCTCGATATGCGGACGCAGCCCGACCGGGCGATCGGTCTGGGCTCGAACGTAGGCGCCGCTCCCCTGCCGACTGATGATCAGCCGGTCGTCGCGCAGGATCCGCAGGGCTGTCTTCACGGTCTCGCGTGCCACGCCGTAGCGCTCGGCCAAGTCGGTCTGGGTGGGCAGGCGTTCGCCGGGGGCGAAGCGACGCGTCAGGATCGCCGCGCGCAGCACGTTGGCGATCTGCTGGGAGGTCGGCCGAGCGTCGTCCGGCTCCAGATCACCGAGGTCGCGAGCATCCACATTCACTCCAGCAGCGTAAAGCCAGGCTAGCCAAGTTAGGAATTCCCTCTTCCGCCTGGTTGCGTTGAGAGGCTGCTCGGCTTATGGTCAATTTGGCTAGCCAAGCTAGCCAAACTGTTTCTTCGCTTGACGTTACTCGCTACCAGCAGGGCGATCTTGTCTAGCGAGAACAGCAAGGTTCCGGGGTGGGATCTGGCAACGCGCCCCCCAGTGCGACCTGCCCGCCCCGGAGCCGACCATGCCGCTGGGAGGTTCCCATGGCTGAACCGCTTGATGCCGCACAGACGGCGCGGCAGGCCACCTCGGACGCCGGGACGTGAGCTGAATGCAGATCGATCCGACCCCGGCGAAGTACGCCACGATCGCGAACGCGCTGCGGTCGAGGATCGATAACGGCGTTTACGCGCCAGGCTCGATGCTGTCGAGCGAGGCTCAACTAGTCCGCGAGTTCGGCGCTTCTCGGTCCACCGTGGTGCGCGCGCTTGAGTACCTACGGCAGCTCGGCTACATCGAGGGCGTTCAAGGCAAAGGGCGGACAGTTCTCGGCCCGCCGCCTCAGCGCTCCTGCACGCCCCCAGCTCGCGTACTCGACGCTTTGCACGCCAGGGAAGTTCGCAACGGACTTTTGATCGGCGCCGGCCAAGCGCCGGCATCCCCCGGGGTCGCGGCGGCCCTGGCGATCCCCGTCGGCGAGCCCGTCATCGCGCGCCAGCGCGTCATGACGAGCGAGGATTCCGACTGGCCCGCGCTGTCCACCGCCTACATCCCGGTGGTAGCGGCCGACGGAACTGGGTTCGGGGCCAAAGAGCTGATGCATGAAGGCGTCCTCGATCACTTGGAGCGCCGACGGCGGCTTGTCGCAGGCGACGTGGTCGAGCGGCTGGCACCACGACTCGCGTCAGCCCAGGAGAGGATGCTCCTGACCTTGGATCGCCATGCGATCGTGCTGCACAGCCTGCTGACCGTGCGGAGTACCAGCCGACAGCCTCTGTTGTTGATCGACGTGGTCATGCACGTGCCATCCCAGGGGACCGAGGACACCTTCTCGCTTCATTGATTTCAGACTCTGAATCAATATGGCTAGCCAAGCTGGCTTAGTGCTAACGTCTGTCCAACTTGGTTAGTCAACCAACCAAGTTTGGACAACGAAGGGACAGCCTCGTGATTCCGAACTCGATCAAGGTTCCGGTTCCCTGGGACTACGTCGCTCCGCAGGGCGCCCTTTGCCTTGGCGTCGAGCCGGCCACGGACTTCGACAAGCGCGGCCAGGGCGACGATCAGCTCCGCGACAAGGAAACGGGCGAGCGCATCTGGTTGGTGCGCGTGCTGGATCTCGACCCCGAAGCCGGCAAGTTCGGCGGGTCGAAGGAATTCAAGATCAAGGTCGTGGCGGCTCAGCAGCCGGTGCCTCCGGCCTCGACCGTGCCGGGCTACCCGCCGATGGTCGAATTCACCGACGTCACGCTGACGCCGTACGTGGACTCGCAACGCTGCAAGGGCACCGGCAAGTGCCGTTCGCGGCTGGGCTGGTCGGTTCGCGCGGGCGGCATGACAGCACCGCAGAGCAGTGGTCGCGCCAAGGCTGCTTGATCTTCGTCGCGTCCGGGAGCGGGGCCAACAACCGCCAAGAAGTCATCCCCGCCCCGGGCGCTCAACCACCCACCTGCGAAGGAGAGGGCTGTGATGCCCAAGGTAGTCGACGCTGCCCGCGTCACCACACGAGACGACACCGTATGGCGTACCTGCACCGAATGCGGCCATCTCAGGCCGATCCCGGACGGCATCGAACGATGCGACGCTTGTCTCCAGCAGCGCGAGCGTGAAGCCCTGCGCCAGCACGCGCTGAACGGCTGGGAGCACGCGCACCGCTACGCCACTGTCATCGGCCGGGTCGAGGCGTGGGCGCTGCTGATCCCGGACGTCAGCGACACCGAGCGCCTTGATCACATCCGGCAGGCTCTGAACGGCCTCGACCAGGCAAAGGCGGTGAGCTAGATGCCGCTGATCAACATCATCCGGGGCGAAACTGCGCCGGTCGCACCCCTCAACGTGCGTACGCCGGTGGTCCAGTTCCCCATCTGGGCGATCATCGTCTGGGAGATCGTCAAGTTCCTCGCGTGGCTGGTCGCGGCCTACGTCCGGCACTGGTACGCCACTGTTCCCGCAACCGGTCTCCTCTGGTTTCACGCCCGGTACGGCGGCACGGCCTTCGTTGTCTTGATCGGTACCTCGGTGCTCCTGATGGTCGGCTGGGCGTTCCTGCACCGACCCTCTTGGCTGCGGTTCGCCTGATGGCCAGTGCTGGCGCGCATCCGCCGCGTGATCTACCGGCGCGGCTGGATGGCGGCGATGGTGACGGCCAACCTGTCGGTCTCGTACGACAAGCGCACGGTCATCCCCCAGATCCGGCGAGTCAAGTGCCGCGCCGGACGCGATGAGGTCCTGGTCCGCATGGTCACCGGGCAGATCCCGGACGACTTCGCGCGCGCCTCGGAACGGCTGGCGCACGCGTTCGGGGTTCGGCAGGTCAAGGCCGTGCCCGGTCCGACGTACGCAACCGTCGTTCTTCTCCTGCATCGCGGCGACGCACTGCGCCGCGTCATCGACCCGCTTCCCATCCCGGTCCTGCCCGACTTCACCGCGCTGCCGGTCGGCGTTCAGGAGGACGGGGAACCGTACCGGCTCCGGCTGTTCGGCACTCAGGTGCTGATCGTCGGCGCGACCGGGTCGGGGAAGGGCTCGGCCATCTGGTCGATCGTCCGCGCCCTCGTGGGTGGCGTGGCCGCCGGCATGGTCGAGCTGTGGGGACTCGACCCCAAGGGCGGGATGGAGTTGGGGATCGGCCGGCGCCTGTTCGCCCGGTTCGCCTCGCGGGACTTCGCCGAGATGGCGGCCATGCTGGAGAAGGCCGCAACCACCGCGCAGGAACGGGCGGCACGTCTCGCCGGGCACACGCGACAGCACTACCCCACCCCGGACGAACCGCTCATCGTCCTGATCATCGACGAACTGGCGAACCTGACCGCGTACGTGACCGACCGGCAGCTCAAGGAACGCATCAAGGCCGCCCTCGGCATCGTTCTCACTCAGGGCAGGGCTGTCGGCGTGCACGTCGTCGCAGCGATCCAGGATCCCCGCAAAGAGGTGCTTCCGGCCCGTGGGTTGTTCCCGACACGGATCGGGCTCCGCCTCTCCGAGACGCCCGAGGTCGACCTGGTCCTTGGCGACGGCATGCGCGACCGCGGTGCCCTCTGTGACCGCATCCCGATGACACAGCCGGGCATCGGCTACGTCGTCCTTGAGGGCGACCCGACGCCGATGCGGATCCGGCTGGCCTACAACGACGACGACTCGGTGCGCGACATGGCGAGCCTGTACGGCGAGTTCGTCGGCGGTGCGGCATGAAGTTGAACCCTGAGCGGATCGAATCTCTGGCGCTGGTCGCCATCCTCGCCACCGTGGCGGCCGCCGCCGGATGGGCGTCGTTCACGCATGTCCATGACTGGACCATGCGTCACGCTCCGGTCGGTACGCCCGACGCGTTTGGCTGGGTCAACGCCGTCATCTCGGAACTGGTGCCGGTGGCTGCTCTCCTGACGATCAAGCGGCGCCGCCGGATCGGTGCGCCGATCGGCTACCCGCTGTTCCTGCTCGTCAGCGCGGGCTCGCTGTCGCTGGCCGCGCAGCTCGCCGTCGCGCAGTCGAGTCCGTCCGGCTGGTTGCTGTCAGCCGTGCCCGCGCTGGCGTTCATGGCCCTGATCAAGCTGGTCTTCGCTGGCTCGCCCGTGAAGGAGACGCCCGCACCGGTGGCGGTGATGCCGCCTCCCGTGCCCGTCACCCGCACTAACGGGGTTCCGGTCATCGGGCGGGTGACCCGATGACCGCAACGCCCCTGCCGGGTTCTCGGGCGGCTCGTCTGGCTCAGCCCCGGGCCGCCGAGGCGCTCAAGGAACTCGCCATCGACCACGGCGTCTGCATCCACCCGATCGCTCTGCGCAGGACCGACCTGGGCACTGGCAAGACGGAACTGGTGGACCTGCCGTGCGGCGCCACCTTGGAAGCGAAATGCCCGCCGTGCGCCAAGCGGGCACGCCGGCTGCGGCAGGTACAGATCCGTGAGGGCTGGCACCGCACCGACGAACCACTCCCCGGCCCGGCCCCGGCCACCGCTCGGCAACGCGACCTGATCACCGCACGGGCACACCTCGAGTTCGAGCGGGCAGCTCTCCAGCTCGCCGCGATGGACCCTGACGACCGCGCGACGGAGCTCGACCGCATCGATTTCGCCATCGCGGCGGTCGAGCAGGAGATTTCCGCCGAAGGACTGCGCGGCACCATCGCTCCCGGCCACGCCCGCGACGACCAGGGCGACGACGACAACGCCCCTCGGCGGGTTCGGTCCACAAAACGGCGGCCGGACGTACCCGAGCTGCCCCGGCAGAAGGTCGACCCACGCACCGTCGGCCGCACCTACACCGGCTCGGACGGAGTCGAGCACCGGCCGTCGATGTGGCTGACCCTGACCTTGGACAGCTACGGCGCGGTCCACTCGATCCCCGCCGGGCGGCCGTGTGCCTGCCGTCGCCGGCACACCGACGATGACCCGCTGCTCGGCACACCGGTCGACCCGGCCCGGTACGACTACCGGCGTGCGGCCTGGGACGCCGTCCACTTCCCCCGGCTGCTCGACCGGTACTGGCAGAACCTGCGCCGCGCGGTCGGTTGGAACGTCCAGTACGCGGGCTGTGTCGAACCGCAACGACGCCTCGCCCCGCACGCGCACTTCGCCATCCGGGGCACCGTCCCTCGCGCGATGCTCGAACTGGTCGCCACCGCGACGTATCACCAGGTGTGGTGGCCGGCGGCGGACCGGCTGCGCTACCCGATCGACCGGCCGCCGACCTGGGACGCCAAGGTCGAAGCGTGGGTGGACCCGGACACCGGGCGGGCGCTGTCGACCTGGGCTGAGGCCCTGGACGCCATCGACGACGACCCGGACGCTGAGCCGGCGCACCTGGTCCGCTTCGGCGCCCAGGTCAAGGCCAAAGGCGTCGACCCCGGCACCCGCGATGCCGAGCGGACGATCGGCTACATCACGAAGTACATCACCAAATCCGCGGTGGACTGCCACACGACCAGCAGCAACCCACAGCGCGCGCATCTCGACCGGCTCTGGCACGAACTCCGCGTCACCCCGTGCTCGGAGCGCTGCGCGAACTGGCTGCTCTACGGCGTCCAGCCGAAGAAGGCACACGGACGGCTCCGGCCCGGCCACTGCAAAGGTCGCGTCCACCAGAAGACCACGCTGGGCATCGGCGGCCGGCGCGTCCTGGTCTCCCGCGACTGGTCCGGCAAGACGCTCGCCGATCACCGCGCCGACGCGCATGCCTGGGTCAAGGCCGTGCTTGGCGTCGACACCGACGTGACGCAAGACAGCGCGGTACAGCCGTCCGTGGCCTGGGAGATGGCCCGCAACGACGATCCCGACCTGCCTCCACTCGAACACCGGCTCTTGCGGGCGATTTCCCAGCGCATCCAACGCCGCGCGCAACTCAACACCGCTCGGCAACGCGCCAGCGGTGACCCGCCCGGCGATGTTTCGGCAACAGCAGACGGCATCTCACACGGCACGGGAGGGAAGGCAAAGTGAGCAACCGACTGACGGTGGTTCCAGAGCAACAGGACGGCCCGGAGGAACTGTGGTCGATCGAGGAGACTGCCACCTACCTCCGCGTCCCGCCCGGCACGCTCTACCAGTGGCGCCACCGCCGGAAGGGACCGCCGGCCTTCAAGCTCGGCAAGCACCTCCGGTACGACCCGGCCGCTGTCCGTGCCTGGGTGATGGGTCAGGTGGCCTGACATGGGAGTGCACGATCTTTGGTATCTGACCAAGAAGGACGATGACAACAAGCGCGTCCGGTCTGGCAAGTACGGGCGGGGTAAGCGCTGGCGGGTCCGCTACACCGATGCCGCCGGAGAGCCCAAGGACCGGGTCTTCGAGCGCAAGGCCGACGCTGAGGAATTCGACCTGTCATGCCGGACCGGCACGGCTCCGGAAGTCGGCCTCGTCCAGGGCGAGAAGAACATCACATTCGGGGTCTATGCCGAGCGGTGGCGGCAAGCTCGCGTCATCGGGTGGGCGCTGGAAACACAGAACCGAATCGAGTCGAACATCCGCCTGCATCTGGTCCCGGCGTTCGGCAGGCGCGCTCTGCGCTCGATCACGCAGACGGATGTGTTGCTGTGGCTGGCGCAGCGTCTCTCCGCCGGGGCCGCCCAATCCAGCGTGCGCCTGTACTTCGAGCTGTTCGACGCGGTGATGTCCGGCGCGCTCACCGACAAGGTCATCCCCGACAACCCCTGCGACGGGATCAAGCTGTCTCAGGTCTTCCGTGGGCTGAGCCGCGCGCCGAAGTGGGTACCCGAGCGGGACGACGTGCTCCGGCTGTTCGACAAGGTCCCTGAGCGGTATCACGGCCTGCTCTGGCTCGGCGCCGGCGAAGGTCTACGGATCAGCGAAGCGCTCGGCTTCGAAGACGGTGCGCGCTGCCTCTACGCCGACAACGAGGAGCTACACGTCGTGCAGCAACTGCGGTACGCGCCTCGCGAGTACGGCGGGTTCTATCTCAGCCTGCCCAAGGGTGTCCGCGCCTTCGACCCGGCCGCCGGCACCGTCGACCTGGACCCGATGGTCGCCGCCGCGCTGGAGTACCACGTAAAGGAGCACCCGCCGGTCGAGGTCGAGATGCTGGACATCACAACCGGCAGTCCGGTCCGGCGCGCTGTGCCGCTGCTGTTCACCACGGTGCACGGCAATCCGTTCACGGACCGCACCTGGTCGGCTGAGTGGGTGAAGTGGCGCCGGGCGGCCGGCTGGCCTGAGGAGCACGGCGGCTTCCACGCGCTGCGGCACTTCTTCGCGACGACGCTGATCACGAATCACGCGGATCCAAAGGAGGTTCAGAGGGCGCTACGCCACTCGACCTTGCAGATCACCTTGGAGACCTACGTCCACTTCTGGCCGCGTCGCGAGCGCCGTCGTGGAGTGGTGGGAGAGGTACTGAAGTCAGCCGCTGCGGGCCGGTGGGACCACCAGTGAAGTGGTCCCGAAATGGTCCCAACGATCTTGCACTTGCGTTTCGCCTGCTCAGAGGCGTTTATGGTGGAGCCCAGGGGACTCGAACCCCTAACCCCCGCCTTGCAAAGGCGGTGCTCTGCCAGTTGAGCTAGGGCCCCTGAAAACCCCGACAAACTAGCGGAGATCCGGGGCGGTCGTAGCCTCGTGCCACAGCGCCCGTTCATCGCTGGACGCCTTGACCCTCTTGAAGATAAGAGCCGCAGCCCCCACGACGCCAGCCACAATCAGGAGCTTCTTCAGCACAACAACCCCCAAGAACCAGCACCAGAAAACCGGGCCCCCACCGTGACAATCCCACTCAGAGTGGTCACCACAATGGGGAGTTTCCGGGGCTCGGCCCCGGAACAGGCATAACGAGCGGTCAGGGTCCGCAGTGTGCGCGGACCGAAACGCCCGCCGCTCGTGGGGCTAGCTGGAATCGAACCAGCGACCTCAGAGTTATCAGCTCTGCGCTCTAACCGACTGAGCTATAGCCCCTCAAGTGCGACACCGAAGGTTACCGCACAGGGCTGGGAGCCACCAAAACGGGGGTGGCTCCCGGACCCGCTTCTCGTCGATCAGTCCCGCTCGGCCAGAGTCAGCTCGACCCCGCCCACCAGGTCGGCACAGACGTTGTAGATGAACGCCCCGAGGGTGGCCAGCGCGGTGAACAGAACCACGTTGACCGCGCCGATCAGCATCGACGTGCCGATCACGCCCCAAGCCGTGATCTGGAACCCGCCGCCGGACGGGTCGTCGCCGCCGCTGGCGTTGACGAGTTCCTTGAGGCTGGTGTTGACCTCGCCCCAAACGCCCATGGCGTCGAGCGCGAGATAAAGCACCGAGGTAGCCACGACGACCACGATGAAGAGCACCACCGACACGGCGAACGAGAACTTCATCACGGACCAGGGGTCGATCCGCTTGAGGTTGAGCCGGGCCCGTCGGGGACCGCGCGCGGCCGCCGACGAGACCGCGGACCGCGCCGAACGCCCTGCCTCGGTGACCCGGGCGGCACCGACCGCGGCGGACCCGGTGGCCGCGCCAGCCGCGGGGCCGGTGGCCGGGCGCGCGCCCGGGGCGCTGCCGCTGCCCGTGGTGCTGCTGGGAGTTCCGCTGCCGGGCCGCTGCTGCGGCCCGGAGCCGGACCCGGACGGCACACTGACCCGTCCGGAAGTGCTGCCGGGAGCCGCACCCTTACCCTTGGTCACGGTGGGCACGCTGGCCGAGCCCTTGACGGCCGGTCCCGGCCGCTTCGAGTCGGCGCTGTCGTGTTCGGCGGGCTCACCGGGCGGCGGGGCCATGCCCGGCGCCCGGGTGAACTTCGGCGGGGACGGGGCGTCGGCGGGAGCCGCCGTACGAGCCGCGGATTCGCGTCCGTTCGGGGTGGTGCCGTCGTTCTTGGCCGCCCCGTTCGGAGTCGCTGAGCTCCCCGTGGCCCCCGACTTCGCCTGTGTCTCCGGCATCAACTAGTCCTGTTCGTCAGGCTCGTCGGCATTGCGAGCAAGCGCCACGATGGTTACACCTTCTGGGAGGTCCATCAGCTTGACCCCCATTGTGTTCCGATCCCGCGTGCGCCGTACAGGCTTCACGGGAGTCCGGATGACACCACCATTGCTGGTGATGGCAAATAATTCATCCTCGGGGCTGATCACGAGTGCTCCCACCAGTCCACCACGGCGCTCCGTGATTTTCGCGGTGAGGACGCCCTTGCCGCCCCTGCCCTGCACGGGATACTCCTCGATCGGCGTGCGCTTCGCATACCCACCGTTGGTGGCGACCAACACATCCATGCCGTCCCGGACGACTTCCATCGCCAGCAGCTCATCGTTGTCGCTGAACCGCATGCCGATGACGCCCGACGTGGCCCGACCCATCGGACGCAGCGCCTCGTCGGTCGCGTTGAACCGGATCGCCTGAGCGTGCTTGGAGACGAGCAGAAGATCGTTCTCCGATGACACCAGGGCAGCGCCCACCAACTCGTCGTCCTCCCGCAGGTTGATGGCGATGATGCCACCGCTGCGGTTGGAGTCAAATTCCTCGAGCCGGGTCTTCTTCACGAGACCATTCTTAGTGGCGAGCACAAGGTACGGCGCGACCTGGTAATTCGAGATCTGGATGACCTGGGTGATGTGCTCGTCGGGCTGGAACGCCAGCAGGTTCGCGACGTGCTGGCCCTTCGCCACGCGAGCCGCTTCCGGAAGCTCGTACGCCTTGGCCCGGTAGACCCGGCCCTTGTTCGTGAAGAACAGCATCCAGTCGTGCGTCGAGATCACGAAGAAGTGCGACACGATGTCGTCCTGGCGCAGAGTCGCGCCGCTCACGCCCTTGCCGCCACGCTTCTGCGACCGGTACAGATCGACTTTGGTGCGCTTCGCGTACCCGGTTCGTGTGATCGTCACCACAACGTCCTCGCGCGTGATGAGGTCCTCCATGGAGACCTCACCATCGAACGGGATGATCTGGGTGCGACGCTCGTCGCCGTACTTCTGCACGATCTCGCCGAGTTCCTCGGAGACGATCGCCCGCTGCCGCTCCGGCTTGGCGAGGATGTCCTTGAGGTCGGCGATCTCGATCTCGATCTTCGCCAGCTCGTCGATGATCTTCTGCCGCTCAAGGGCGGCGAGGCGGCGCAGCTGCATGTCGAGGATCGCGCCGGCCTGGATCTCGTCGATGTCGAGCAGCTGGATCAACCCACTGCGGGCGTCCTCGACCGTGGACGAGCGCCGGATCAGGGCGATGACCTCGTCCAGAGCGTCGAGCGCCTTGACCAGACCGCGCAGGATGTGCGCGCGCTCCTCGGCCTTGCGCAGGCGGTAGGCCGTCCGCCGGCGGATGACCTCCATCTGGTGCTCGACGTAGTAGAGAATGAACTGCGCCAGGTTGAGCGTGCGCGGCACGCCGTCGACCAGCGCCAGCATGTTGGCGCCGAACGTCTCCTGCAGCTGGGTGTGCTTGTAGAGGTTGTTCAGCACCACCTTGGCAACCGCGTCCCGCTTGAGGACGAGGATCAACCGCATGCCGGTACGGCCGGAGGACTCGTCGCGGATGTCGGCGATACCGGTGAGCTTGCCCTCCTTGACCAGCTCGGCCACGCGCTCGGCGAGGTTGTCCGGGTTGACCTGGTAGGGCAGCTCGGTGACGACCAGGCAGGGCCGCCCGCGGGCGTCCTCCTCCACCTCGACCACGGCCCGCATCCGGATCGAGCCACGACCCGTCCGGTACGCGTCCTGGATCGCCTGCTGACCGACGATCAGGCCGTAGGTCGGGAAGTCGGGGCCCTTGACGATCTCGAGCAGGGCCTCGAGAACGGTGGGCTCGTCGGCCTCCGGGTGGTCCAGCACCCACTGCACGGCGGCCGCGACCTCGCGCAGGTTGTGCGGCGGGATTTTGGTGGCCATGCCGACCGCGATGCCCTCGGAGCCGTTGACCAGCAGGTTCGGGAATCGAGCGGGCAGGATTGTCGGCTCCTGCGTACGCCCGTCGTAGTTGTCCTGCATGTCGACGGTGTCCTCGTCGATGTCCCGCAGCATCTCCATCGCGAGAGGCGAGAGCTTCGACTCGGTGTACCGCATGGCAGCCGGCGGGTCGTTGCCCGGCGAACCGAAGTTACCGTTGCCATCGATCAGCCGGTAGCGCAGCGACCACGGCTGACCCATGCGCACCAGCGCGTCATAGATCGACGAGTCGCCGTGCGGGTGGTAATTGCCCATCACATCGCCGACGACGCGCGCGCACTTGACGTAGCCGCGGTCGGGGCGGAAGCCGGAGTCGTACATCGCGTAGAGAATCTTGCGGTGGACGGGCTTGAGACCGTCGCGGACGTCGGGCAGCGCACGGCCCACGATTACGCTCATCGCGTAGTCGAGGTACGAGCGCTGCATCTCGACCTCGAGGCCGACGGGCTCGACCCGCTGAGCCACGCCGCCGGTGTCCGGGGCCTCGTCGCCGTCGGGGGCTTCGGGAGTGTCAGTCACTGTTAACCCTTACTCAAGGTAAAACCAGACAAGTACGGCGGAAAACCACATTCTGCTGTGGATAACATTGTGGAAAGTGGGGGGACGCTGTGGATACAGACGTCCCCGCACGTCACTTAGATGTCGAGGAACCGCACGTCCTTGGCATTGCGCTGGATGAACGAGCGCCGCGCCTCCACGTCCTCGCCCATCAGCACGCTGAAGAGCTCGTCGGCCACTGCGGCGTCATCGAGCGTCACCTGGCGTAGCGTCCGGGTGGCCGGGTCCATCGTCGTGTCCCACAGTTCCTGGAAGTTCATCTCGCCGAGACCCTTGAACCGCTGGATGTCGTCCGGCTTCGCGTTCGCCTTCTTCTGCTGACGCAGGGCGATCAGCCCGTCACGCTCACGGTCGGAATAGGCGTACTGCGCGTCGTCGCCCCGCTTGTTCCACTTGATCTTGTAAAGCGGCGGCGCGGCCAGGTAGACGTGGCCCAACTCGACGAGCGGCCGCATGAAGCGGAACAGCAGGGTCAGCAGCAACGTCTGGATGTGCTGGCCGTCGACGTCGGCGTCGGCCATCAGCACGACCTTGTGATAGCGCAGCTTGGCGACGTCGAAATCCTCGTGGATGCCGGTGCCCAGCGCGGTGATCAGCGACTGGACCTCGTTGTTCTTGAGCACCCGGTCGATCCGGGCCTTCTCCACGTTCAGGATCTTGCCGCGGATCGGCAGGATGGCCTGGATGCGGCTGTTGCGGCCCTGCTTCGCCGAGCCGCCGGCCGAGTCGCCCTCGACGATGAACAGCTCGGACTCGCGGGGGTCGGTGGACTGGCAGTCGGCCAGCTTGCCCGGCATCGAGCCCGACTCGAGCAGCGATTTGCGCCGAGCCAGCTTGCGCGCCTGCTGTGCCGCGATCCGGGCCCGGGCGGCCTGGTCGGCCTTGGTGATGATGCTCTTGGCGTCGGCCGGGTTGCGGTCGAACCAGTCGGCCAGCTGCTCGTTGCAGACCTTCTGCACGAAGCTCTTCATGTCGGTGTTGCCGAGCTTCGTCTTGGTCTGGCCCTCGAACTGCGGGTTGGCCAGGGTCACCGAGATGATCGCGGCGAGACCCTCCCGGATGTCCTCACCGGAGAGGTTCTGGTCGCCCTTGAGCAGCTTCTTGTCCTTGCCGTACCGGTTGACGACGCTGGTCAGCGCGGCGCGGAAGCCCTCCTCGTGGGTGCCACCCTCGTGCGTGTTGATGCGGTTGGCGAAGGTGTAGACCGACTCGCCGTAGGACTCGTTCCACTGCATCGCGATCTCGATCGCCATGCGCGCCTCGTTGTCCTCGGTGCCGAACTCGATCACCGTCTTGTGGATCGCGCTCTTGGTGGCGTTGAGGTGGCGCACGAAGTCGGCGATGCCACCCGCGTACATGAAGGAGACCTTGCGCGGCTCACCGTTCTCGTCGGTCGAGTCAGGCCGCTTGTCGGTGAGGTTGATGGTCAGGCCCCGGTTGAGGAAGGCCATCTCCTGCAGCCGGCGATAGATCGTCTGCCAGTCGAACTCGATCGTCTCGAAGACCGTCGGGTCGGGCCAGAACTGCACCATGGAGCCGGTGGTGTCGGTGGTCTCGCCCTTCTCGAGCGGACCCGGCTTGGACGCCGTGTAGTGCTGGCGCCACACGTTGCCGGACTTGTGGATCTCCACGAACATCTTGTGGGAGAGCGCGTTCACGACGGACACGCCGACGCCGTGCAGACCACCGGAGACCGCGTACGCCTTGCCGTCGAACTTGCCGCCGGCGTGCAGCACGGTCAGCGCCACCTCGACGCCCGGCTTTTTGAGCTTCGGGTGCAGGTCGACCGGGAAACCCCGGCCATTGTCGGTCACCGAGACACCGCCGTCGGCGAGCAGCACCACGTCGATGGTGTCGCAGTAGCCGGCCAGCGCCTCGTCGACCGCGTTGTCGACGACCTCCCAGACCAGGTGGTGCAGACCCCGTTCACCGGTGGAGCCGATGTACATGCCAGGGCGCTTGCGGACCGCTTCGAGGCCCTCCAGAACGGTGATGGAATCAGCACCGTATTTTTCCTGCTCGTTCTCTGCCACCCTCGGCCACTTTCTCGCATTGGACCCGGCTGGGCCCGCACGGGGTCGGCGGGCACGCGGGCGATCGGCGGGCAGGGTGAGCCGCCGATGAGGACCCGCGGGAAACGGCGGACCACCGGTGGAACCGTGCACGCCGGTCGCCGCGGCGGGCCCGCGGATCGTGATCGGCTGGGAAAACCGCGTAGCGTGACGACAGCGGTCCGATTCGTCCACGAGGGGGCCGAACCGCGCTCTTCACGTAGAGGTTTTCCCGGTCTCCGTCGATTCTACTCCGCCGAAACGAGTTGGCGGGGGTCCGGCACCCCGTCCGGGTGCCTCAGATTGCCGTAGCCGGATCGGAGGCCGTTCCGAAGTCTCCCCTACACGGAACGGGGGGCTCCGCGCAACGGCAAGTGATCCGGCGGTTGATCGCTGGGGCGCGCCTTCCCCACCTGGTCGACACGCACTGCGACACTGCCTCCCGGCGACGGGGGTTCGTGTCGTAACCTCTGCCCGCGCGGGCCGGTGTGGGCCGGACGGCCGCGACGCAGGTCAAGGAGGGGTGGCCCCACATGGCGCACGACAAGGGGCTGGACAATGTCGCGGTGCACTGGCCGCGGACGAATCAGTACTACGACCCGGTGGCTCCCGCCGAGTTCGTCGATTTCGGGGCGATCGCTGACGCGCCCGACATCGCCGCGCCGACCGGAGCCCTGGCGCTGCACATCGCCAAGACCGGCACGGTGCGCGCCACGGCGTACACCGAGCTCGTCGATCTTCTGCTGGGGCTGGGCGGCGTTCTCTACGCCACCGACGCCGCGGCCGAGGACGAGGACCCGGTGATCGACCCGGACGGCTGCGCGTGGATCGCCGGCGGTCTGGAGCGCTTCGTCGAGGGGCACGAGAAATACGGCGACCTGGTCAGCTTCGACTCGGTGGCCGACGTCATGCGCAACGCGATCGCGGCCGGGCGCCTCGCCGAGCAGCAACTGCGCTGGCTCGACCAGCGCCTGACCGCCCTGCGCGACGACGCCGGCAACGCTCCCCACTGGAGTTTCGCCCGCTCGGAACTGGCGGTATTGGCGGGCTTCTATCGCCGCTGCGCCGAACGCGGGTTCGCGGTCTTCGCCGACTACTGAGGATGGATCAAGGGCCGAATGTCGTAGCGGGGTGGGGCGTTCGGACCGTTGCTCCCGCCGAGGGCCGTGGCGCGGCGAGCAGGGCGTTGGCACGCCCAGAACGCTCACCGCGCCACGGCGACGTGCGTAAGTGGTTCCGCCCGAAACCCGGGTGACCGCTCAGCCGTAGGTATCGCGCGGCCCCCGGCCCTGAACCCGGCGGGGGCCCTTGCTCCACGAGGGAGCGGCCGGCCCGTGGATGTTCAGCCGGGTAACGACGTTGTGGCCGATCTCGCCGGCGATGTTGCGGAGCAGCGTGGCGGCCAGCATGCGCAGCTGCGTCGCCCAGGCGGTGGACTCGGCCTCCACGGTCAGGACGCCGGCGTCCAGCTTCACCGGCCGGCTGTGGGAGGCGATCTCGGCACCGACGACCTTCTCCCAGGCACCGAAGACCGTCGCCTCCGCCTTGGGTCGCTCCCAGCCGCGCGCCTTCATCAGCCGCTGCAGCATGTCGCCGAAGAGCTGCGGGTCACGCGGATCCGGGCCGGGGCCCGAGTAACCACGGAGCCGCCGGCCACTTCCCTCGCCGGAGCCCGGAGACCGTCGGCGCGGGTTGCGGGCGGCGAAGTCGCGGCGCTTGGCGAGCGCGGCATCAAGGACCGCGCGCGCCAGTTGCGGACCCGAAGTGTCCTCAGCGCCCCCCTGCGGCTCCGAAGCACCCTCGGCCGGGACCGGACCACGATCACGCTCGGCTGTGCCCGCAGAGGCGCTCTCGTCCCGGTTTCGCGGCGATCTCTGCGAGCCGGCCGGCGCGGGTTCGGCCGCGTACCAACCGTCGTCCACGTCGCCGAGCTCCTGGCGGGCCAGAGCTTGTGGATCGGCCTGTGGATAGAACCGTTCCGCCGTGGACGGCAGGTCGGGGCGGTCGTCGCGCATCCGCGGCGGCCGCTGCTCGCGAACCAGGTCGTCGCGCAGGCCCCGGGAGAGGTCGGCACTGCGTTCCCGGGCGAGGCCCTGATGGCGCTCGCGGACCAACTCGTCGTGGCGCTCGTGGCGCTCGCGGCGGTCTTCGCTGCGCGGGGCATCCTGGTCAGCCGGCACGGTTCACCGCTCCCGTCGTGACGTCGAAGCGTACGCCGCGCAGAGCCACCGGCACGTCCTCCGGGACGGCGCAGGTCACGAGCAGCTGCGCGGCATCGGAGACGAGGGCGGCCAGCCGTTCGCGTCGGCCGCTGTCGAGCTCGGCGAAAACGTCGTCGAGCACGAGCACCGGCTCGATCCCGTCCGAGCGCAGCAGATCGTAGGCGGCCAGGCGCAGCGCCAACGCGAACGACCAGGACTCGCCGTGGCTGGCGTAGCCCTTCGCGGGCAGGTCACCGAGAGCCAGTGCCAGGTCGTCGCGGTGCGGGCCGACCAGGGTGACCCCCCGCTCGATCTCGGCCGGACGCCGTTCTCGCAGCGAGGCCAGCAGGGCCTGCTCCAGGGCCGGGCGGTCCGGCGTGAGGCCGTCACCGAGCTTGGCCGCGTAGGTGATGGACGCCGCCGTCCGGCCGGCCGCCACCGCGTCGTACGCCTTGGTCAGGTGGGGCTCCAGGGCCGCGACGAGCTCGAGTCGGCCGGCCAGCAACTCGGCGCCGTGCTGGGCCAGATGCTGGTCCCAGACGGCGAGCGTGGACATGTCCTGGTTACGGCTGCCACCGACCTTGCGGGTCAGGTAGGCGGTGCGCAGCAGGGCATTGCGTTGCTTCACGACCCGGTCGTAATCGGAGCGCACGCCGGCATAACGGGGCTGGCGGGCGACGAGCAGGTCATCGAGGTAGCGGCGCCGCTCGGCCGGGTCGCCGCGCACCAGCTCGAGGTCTTCGGGGGCGAACAGCACCATACGCAGGGCGCCCAGGACCTCGCGCGGACGGCGCACCGGGGAGCGGTTGAGCCGGGCCCGGTTGGCCTTGCCGGGCACGATCTCGAGCTCCACGAGAAGCTCACGTCCCTCGTGGACGATCGCGCACCGGATCACGGCCGAGGCCGCGCCGGCCCGCACCAGTGGGGCATCGGTGGCCACCCGGTGGCTGTCCAGAGTGGCCACATAACCGAGTGCCTCGATCAGGTTGGTCTTGCCCACGCCGTTCGGACCGACCAGCACGGACACGCCGGGTTCGAGATCGACCGACACCCGCTCGTAGGAGCGGAAGTCGGTCAACTCGACCCGGCGTACGTACACAGCCTGACTCAGACGGACTTGACGGCGTGACCGCCGAACTGCTGGCGCAGCGCGGCCACGGCCTTCATCGCGGGCGAGTCGTCCTGGCGCGATTCGAAGCGCGTGAAGATCGCCGCGGCCAGGACGTGGGCCGGGACAGCGAGCCGGACCGCCTCGTCGACCGTCCAGCGACCCTCGCCGGTGTCCTCGACGTAACCCTTGATCTCGGCGAGCTCCGGGTCCGAGTCGAGCGCCCGGTCGAGCAGGTCGAGCAGCCACGACTTGACGACGCTGCCCTCGCGCCAGCTCTTGATGACCGCCGGCACGTTGGTGACCAGCTCAGAAGCCATGAGGATCTCGTAACCCTCGCCGTACGCCTGCATCATCCCGTACTCGATGCCGTTGTGGATCATCTTGGCGTAGTGGCCGGCGCCGTGCGTGCCCGCGTGCGCGAAGCCGAACTCGCCCTCGGGCTTGAGCGCGTTGAAGATCGGCATGCAGCGCTCGATGTCCGCCTCGTCGCCGCCGACCATCAGCGCGTAGCCGAGCTGACGGCCCCAGACCCCACCGGAGACCCCGCAGTCGATGTACTTGATGCCCTTGGGCTTCAGGCGCTCGGCCCGCGGGCCGTCGTCGGTGAACTTCGAATTGCCACCGTCGATGATGGTGTCGCCCGGGGACAGCAGGTCCGCGAGCTCGTTGATGGTGTCCTCGGTGATCTGACCGGCGGGCACCATGGTCCAAATGACTCGCGGAGCGGCGAGCTTCTCGACGAGTTCGGCCAGGTTGGCCACGTCGGTGTTCTCCGGGTGGTGATCGAAGCCGACCACTTCGTGTCCGGCCGTGCGCAGACGTTCGCGCATGTTGCCACCCATTCGGCCGAGACCGATAAGGCCGAGCTGCATGGTGTTCCCCCTAGATGAGCGTTTCCCTCATGCCCAGTATCAGCGGGTTACCCTGATCGGCATGATCAGATAGCGGTAACCGGGCACGATTTCGCCGCTTTCGCCTGCGGGGGAGATCACAGCGGGCTTGAACGCGTCGACGAATGACAGGATCGCTGTCGCCGCGCCGAGGTTCTGCAGACCGTCGATCAGGTATTGCGGGTTGAATCCGATGGTCAGCGGCTCGCCGGTGAAGGCGGCCTCCATCGCCTCGCTGGCCCGCGCCTCCTCCGTCCCACCAGCCTCGACGACCAGACCGTCCGCACTGAAGCTCAGCAGCACCGGGGTGGTGCGCTCGGCGACCAGGGCGACCCGGCGCACGACCTCGACCAGGGCGGCCACCCCGACCCGGGCCTGCGCGTTGCTGCTGGCCGGGAAGAGCGAACGGACCGGCGGATAGTTGGCCCCGTCGAGCAGGCGGCTGGTGGTGCGGCGGGTCCCACCGGCAAAACCGATCATGCCCTCGCCGGCGTTGCCCTGGGCCAGCGCGACGACGACCGAGCCGCCGAGCGGGCCGAGCGTCTTGGCGGTGTCGTGCAGCGTCTTGGCCGGGACGAGCGCGTTGACGCTGATCTCGGGGTCGTCCGGGTTCCACTCCATCTCGCGCATGGCGAGCCGGTAACGGTCAGTGGCGAGCATGGCCATCGACGACCCGTTCAGCTCGATGCGCACGCCGGTCATCATCGGCAGCGTCTCGTCGCGACCGGCGGCGATGGC
>Ga0247781_1000152_pt1 | contig 20313 bp, 17 predicted proteins | sample UWRJL184509B5_FD_179922 | JGI IMG/M metagenome (GOLD analysis project Ga0247781, IMG submission 179922) | Plant litter microbial communities from Arlington Agricultural Research Station in Wisconsin, United States - UWRJ-L184-509B-5 | ecosystem: Environmental > Terrestrial > Plant litter >...
TATAAGACGCCTTACGAAGTTCTCAGCGGACGCACGGACGACACATTAGCGGCGTGAAAACACGCTAAAAGCACTGTCCGGAAAACGCGCGGCATTCCACATCGATAACTCCCGCGCCACCCCGCAACCACGTCCGCCAACTCGAAGCCCTCGGCTACACCGTCACCCTGACCCAAGCCGCATAGCCCGACACCCCCTGCACATCCCAGCCCTCACCATCGTCACCAGGCCGAGGGCGGCTAAAACGTGCCTGGTCAAGGTGATTGTTTTCCGGTCAGTGCGCGATGATCACCTGACTCCGCCGTTCGTCCAGCCATGTTTGAACCTTCGGGCGTCGGGCGCCGGTATCGGCGGTTGCACTCCGCGACAGGAGGGTTTCGATGGGTGCCCTGGTCTGCCCGGGTTGGGGACTACTTACAGTAGTTCACCGAATGGGTGGATCAGTACGTCATGCAGGCGTTCCATCAGGCGGCGCTGGACGTTCTCGGTGCCGCCGGGCAGATCGACTGGTCCAGGGCGAGTCGACATCCGTTGGTCGTCGCGTTCAAGCTGACAAGCGCGGTGGTGAGGGGTGGTGGCCGGGGACCGGCCACCACCCCTTTTCTCGTTACGGTTCTTGGCTCAGTTCGGTGATCAGCTCGGGTGCGGCCACGCCCTGATAGGCGCGGACGCTGTCCACATCACCGGGGAGCCAGCCGGAGGGCTGGCCCGCGGAGCGGGTGCGGCCGGCCACGAAGGTGCCGGTCGCGGTCCAACCGGTGGCCGTGAGTGGCGTCGTTGCCGCCTCGGCACCGTTGATGTAGAGCCTGAGCACGCCTGCCCCGGCGTCGTACACGCCGGCCAGATGCGTCCATACGCCTACTTCGGCGTTGGCCGGGCCGTTCGCCTTCGTCACCGCCGGGGTTGCTGTGTCGGTGTCGTTGGTGGCGAAGCTCCAGCATGTGCAGGCCTGTGCGTACTGCAGCTTGAACCGGCCCGCCTGGGTGCCGTCCTGGCCGACGACTGTGTAGTCGCCGTCCGTCTTTGTGAGCCGGGCCCAGGCGGCCACCGAGAAGGACTGATCGGTCCGCAGTAGCGCCGGGGACGTGACCTCTCCGCTCGTGCCGTTCAGGTTGGCGCTCACCATGTTCCAGTCGCTGCGTCCCGGAGCCGAGGCGACTCCGGCCGACAGGGCGCCGTCGTGGCCCAGCCCGGTGCTGTCCACAGCCACCCCGGGGAGCGACTCGTCCTCGAACTCCCAGTAGACCAGCGGCACCGCCTCGGCCGCGTCGTCGATCTCGTCGGGGTTGACCGGGCGGGCCCATACCTTGAGGTCGGCGATGTCGCCCTGAAAGTATGTGCTGCCGCTGCGGCCGATCCAGGTGGCTCCGTCCGCGGCGTTGAACGGCTTGACCTCCTCGATCGACGTCTCGGCGACCCCGTTCACATACAGGGTCAGGGACTCCAGGTCGGAGTCGTAAACCGCCGCCAGGTGGGTCCAGACGTTCTCCTTGGCCGGCTCGATCGACAGCGCGTCGTTCCAGACGACCGCATCGCCGGCCGGGGCGGATGGTATCTGGGCCAGCCAACGGTCGGTCGACTTTTGATAGAACAGCACCAGCGGTGCGTAGCCGGCCGCGTTGCGGGTGAAGACCGCGCGGTCGGCGGATTTGTCGGTGAGCCGCACCCAGGCCGACACCGTGAAGCTTTTCGTGGTGTTCGGTTTCAGGTCGGTCTGGCCATAGCTGCTCGTGCCGTTGAAGGTGCCCGCTACCTTGCCCACCAGGCGGCTGGGGCTCCAGCTCACCTGGTTGAGCCACGCGTCGTGGGTCTCGCGATCGGGCCCGGTGCCGTAGCCGATGTCTTTGGCGTTGTCGCCCGTGCCCTCGTCGAGACGCCACGCGCCGACGGCCGCCGCGGTCGGGTCGGTGCCACCGGTCTGCGAGTCGTCGGCCCGATCGCCGAACGGTGAGTCGTCCAGGTATTGCTGGGCCAGGGCCGCGTAGTACAGGTCGTTCGGCGCCGAGCCGGTCAGATAATCGGCCAGCACGGTGTCCGAGGTCGCGGAGGTCTCGGTGGAGACGGCGGACGCGAAGTCGATCGCCTCGTCCGCGTAGCCGCTCAGCACCGTGCTGTCATCGCTGCCCAGAATGAAGGCGTTGACGAGTTCCCGCGCGGCTTCTTGGGCGGCGGTGTGGGTCGCGGTGAACGGTGGCAGGGTCGCCACGTACACCTTCGGCATGCCCACCTTGGTCGGCAGCACCTGGGTGTCGTCGGACCGGTACTCCTGCACCTGGGTGGCCAGCGCGACCAGCTTGTCGCTGACCTGGGTGGCGCAGGCGTCGGCGGTGCCGGCACAGGCGAGCAGGTCGCTCGACCCGGACGAGATCAATACCGTACGGACGTTGGGCTGGCTCAGGATCTGCCGGTCCACCTGCCCGTTCGCGTTCGCCGCGAGCCGCTCGGCAGCGGCTGGCAGCAGGGCCCGGTTCCCGCCGCTTCCGGTTCCCTGATTGAGTACGCCGAACGGCACTACCCGGTCGCCGTCGGGGGCGGCGGCCAGCGCCGTCGCCAAGCGGCTGTCGAGCTGGCTGACCCCGTCGGCGGTGGCGGTGTCCGCGTTGACCGTCTGGTCACCGAAGAGCACCAGCGCACCGGCCGGCTTGGTGGCAGAGGTCGTGACGTCGACGCCGGTAACGAACGGCAGGCCCACGATGGCCGACTTGGTGAAGCCCGTCGCTGCCTGCTCTCTGGTGTGGTCGGCGCCGTCGGCGGTGCTCGTCCAGATCGGCGTACGGCCGTCGCGGTGCCCGGCCAGCGCGGTGAGCATTCCCTGGACCTTGAGGCTGACTAGGGCCGTCGTCAGTTCCGGCACGGTCAGCGCGATCGGGTCGCTGACGACGTCGGCCCCGGCAGGGACGGTGACGCTCGCCGCGCCGCCGAAGGTCAGCGCGACCGGGGTGGCCGCCGCGGCCGCACCGCCCGCGCTGTCCTGCATCGCGAACGAGGCCGCGCCGAAGGTGACTGGCGCTTTGCCGGTGCTGTTGGCCAGACGAACCCGTACCTTATGGGCGTCGCCGCCGGTGGCCAAGCTGAGTCGCATCGGGACGCGGACCGTCTGCCCGTTGAGGCCCGCAGCCGTGCCGGCGCTGGTGAGCACGGCGGCGGAGTCCTGGGCGGTCGACCAGCTGCCGACCCAGTGCGCCGATTCGGTGATCGAGGTCGGGCGGATGCCCAGGCCGAAGAAGTGCAGGGTAGCCGCGCCGGCCTGGGCTACGGTCGACACCACCGGCAGCGTGATGCTTTCGACGACGGCGCCGGGGCACTGCAGCGGCACACTCACGGCGAAAACACCGACCGGCGAGGTCACCTGGGTGGCGTTGCTCTTGTTGTAGCGCGAGAATAGGAGCACGGCGTCCCCGGCCGGAATTCTCGTCCAGTCGGCGCTCGAGTCCAGCGTGTAGGCCTGGCTCTTGATGCCGCAGCTCTCCTGCGCGTACGTGATCGTGCCGGTCGCACCGAGGACGGGCCCGTCGGTGGCGAAGCCGGCCAGGACGACCGCGTTGCCCTTGTTCACCACGCCGCTGGCCGGCACGGTGACGATCTGGCCGGCGGCCAGCATGTTGTCGCTCGTTCCGGCGCCGTACGCCGCGGGCAGCTTGATGGTGGCCCCGTTGACGGTGACCGTGCTGCCCGGGTTCCAGCCCGCTGTCTTGAGGTCGGTGGCCTCGAAGCTGGCGCCCGCGCCGTCCGCGTCGGCCGCCGTGACGGCTGGCTTCGTTCCCGCCGTGAAGGTGCTGACCGCGGTGTTGTTGAGGCAAGCCGCCGTGTTGTTGATCGGGCAGGTCAGCATCGGCGCCAGCCGTACCAGATCGATGCCCGACTGATAGCCCGTTGAGGCCGAGTTCATGCCGATCATGGTGAATGTGAGGGTGTGCACGCCCTGGGCGAGCGTCATCGGTTTGCCCGAGCTGTCCTGCAGGACCCCGAAGTTGACGAACCGGGTCTCTCCTGTGGCCGCGTAGGTGTCGTACCCGGTCAGCAGGGTCTTGGCGGTCGACTTGCCCTTGTCGAAGACAAGGCTGTAGACACCGTTGGCCGTGCCGGTCGTCACATGGACACCGACCTCCCATAGCCCGGTCGAGGGCACGTTGAACGAATACGTCACGGTGTCGTTCTTCGACACCTTGGCCGTGCCGTTGTTCGAGAGCACCGCCTGGAAGCCGTCGCCGAAGTACACGCCGGCCGGGGCGGCCTGGGTGACGACCTTACCGGTGGTCGTGGCCGCGGCCGGCGGGACCACCGTGGTCGTACCGTCGGTGTTGGTCGCGGTTCCGCCGTTGACCAGCTTGGTGGCGGTCGCGAAGGTCGGTGTGCTGCGGCCGGCGTAGAAGACGTATGCGGTCTGCGGCGACGTCGAGCCGGCCTGATCGACGGCCTTGACGGTCAGTTTGTGCGCGCCCGAGGTTCCGGGCGTGAACTGCGGGCCGGCGCTGCCGTTGAGGACGGCGGTATCGGTGCCGTTCGCGTTGTCGGCACTGGCGTAATAGATCTTGCCTGGCACCGGTGTGGTGATGCCGGTCGTCCAGGTAATCCGCTGGGCGGCGGGAAGCGACTTGTAGGTGACGTTGCTCAGGTCACCGTCGAGCGAGAACAGGTAGCCGGTGATGTTGTCCTTGTGGCCGCCGGTCTTGTCCGGCGTGAGCTGAAAGGTGCCCTTGTCGGAGAACGCGCCGCCCAGCTGCTTGGGCGGGAACTGCGTGGACTTCACCTTCGGCGCCCACGGCGCGACCGTGTCGATGGTCAGGTTCTGCCAGGCGGTCCACTTCTTCCCCCACAGTTTGGACTGGTTCTGCGGCATGGCTCGCCACCGGTAGTCACCGTCCGGTAGTCCGGGGGTGGTCCAGGCCTGGCCGAGCTGGCTGAAGCCGCTCTGCTTGCTGACGATCAGCTGGCTGCCGCGGTACAGCTCGTACCGCATCGAGACGTTCTCCTGGCTGCCGTTGTGCACCTCGTTGGTGCCCTTGGCAGCCAATGTGGGGGTGCTCGTCGTGGTCAGGTAGCGGCCCAGGTCGTAGATCGACGGGCTGACCGTCGGCAAGCCGGTGTCCTTGTACAGGTGCGGCCGGTAGCTGTACTCCACCGAGAGACGGGCGCCGCCGCCGTAGCCGAGCTGCTTCCAATAATACTTGTCGTCCATGTTGGCCGCCTGCACCAGGAACGTCGCCCTGTTGGCCCCGGTCCGGGCGCCGGTCTTGACGTAGCTGAGCACGTTGAACTCGAAGGAGGCCGGAGTGACCCGGACGTCTTTGGTGCCGCAGTCGTCCTCCCGGCCGTACAGCGACGACAGCACGCCAGTCTTCTTGGCCGGTTCGTGGCCCCACGACAGGCCCGCGGCGTTCCACGAACTCGGCGCGGCCGTCCCGTACACCACCGCGGCGGTGTTAAAGCAGGACGCCGCCCAGCGCTGCACGACGTAGAGCGTCGCCTTCGAGATCTCCGCGCCCGCGACGCCGGACGTGTCCATCTGGTAGTACGTCCTGGCGCGTTCGCCGGCACCGCCGTCCCAGTCGTCGAGGCCGATGCGGGCGCTCGTGGCGCCGGTCTTCGCAGTGGAGTTGTAGACGTTCCACCCGTTGCTGGAGATACGAGCCCAGTTCTGCTGGCTCTTCTTGCCGGTCCAGGCGGGGTCGATGAACACCGGGAAGGTCGTCGTCTTCGCGGTCAGCAAGGCCAGGTCCGGGGTCAGGGTCAGCTTACCCCCGCCGACGCCGATCTTCACCTGGGCTCGGCGGCCGCCGAGCCTGCCCGGGCCGGGACGCTCGTCCTGAACCACACGGGAGTGCCCAGTCTGTTTCTTGACTGTGACGGACGCTTCCGTCGCCGGGCTACTGTCCCACATCAGGGCGGTGTTTGTGTGGAACACCGTCTCGCCGGTCCGCGTGTCGACGGCCTCCGCACCGCCGTCGCGCGTGGCGGACATCTCGACGCTGGTGCTGGACAGCCCGAAGTCGATCTGCTGAAGCGTCGGGTTGGCGGCGGCTCGCGCGCTCTTCACCACGAGCATCGAGGAGTAGCCGCTCGCGTCGGCCGTGAGCTGAAGGTCCACGTCGGGCAGGACGTTCGCGTAGGTCGCGGTGTCGCCCGAGATGCTGGGCGGGGACAACTCGGCGGCCCACGTGAACTGAAGCGAGGCGTCGCCGTCCTTTAGCGTGACGACGGTGGTGCTGCCGCCGGCGCCGAAGGACACGTCGGTGGTCGTCGCCTTGGGTGCATAGCTGCCGCCCGCCTGCTTCACCAGGGTGGTGTCGATGGGTACCCACTGCTCGTTCTGCCGTACGCGCTCCGGGCTCGACGAGTATGTGGTGGTGAGTTTGCCATCAGGCGCGACGGAGGTCGTCGACGACTCGGTGGTCAGGGACGGGACGGGAACGGACTCGCCGGCCTTGCGCGCTTGATCGACAGCGGCGCCTACGGGGTCCAGCTGGTCGGCGGTGGGGGAGAGATTCGGTGCTGCGAGGGCTGCGTGGGTCCGTGCCTGGGCGGACGCGGAGAACCCGATCGCGCCGACAGCGAGCAACGCTGCGACTGTCGAGGTCACCGACAGCCGGCGCCGCCGTGACGAGCGTGACGACATGGTGCGTAGGTACCCTTCTCTAGCGGAACACGATCTTGACCGTGTCCCGCCATTGTGGATGCTCACGCGTCTTGGATCGACCCTGACCACTGAATGTCGGCTTGATGTGACGGAAATGGCATCGAAACATAGGCATGCTTTAGCAACAAGCTCTGATCCCGCGCGAGGCCCTTCCTCCGCAGAGCTCGAGTCACGGCCTGGCTGCCAGGTGCCCCGTGGTGGGTGGGTGCTGGCGCCATCGTCGTTGTCATACCGAGGACCGTGCTGGTTCTCCGGTACGGCACTCACCACCGTTGCCGCCACTGGCAGCCGAAAACCGCACGAGATTTTGTTCGTGTCGGGGTCTAAGGTTACGGGGCGGAGAGGAGCCTCTTCTCCATGACGACACGTACGGCAAGGGTCTTGTAACCGACGGTGTCGAAGAGGACGGTCATCCGGTCCTCCTCGTAGTTCATCACTGTGCCGGGGCCCCACTCGCCGTGGCGGACCTTGGCGTGGACGGAGAAGGGCACGTCGGTGGTGCGGGCCTCGGTCTCAGCGGCGATGCCCTCGGCGCAGTTGTCGCAGTGGCCGCAGGGCTTCCGTAGGTTCTCGCCGAAGTAGGCCAGGAGCGCCTGGGTGCGGCAGGCGCGCGTCTCGGCGAAGCCGCGCATCATGTCGGTGCGCGAGCGGCTCACGAGCTTCTGGCGTTCGTGTTCCGTGACCGCGGCAGTCGCGGCCGCCGCCGGCAGTGGGGCGAAGACGGGGACCGTCAGTTTGCTGCCCTGGCCGGTGCCCACCGCACCCGCCTGTTCCAGCAGGTTCAGGTACGAGCCGAGCTTGCGCGGGCCCAGCCCGGTCGCCGCCTTCAGCTCGGTCTTGGTCTTCGGTCCGGAGCGCACCGCCGCCGCCAGGTCGCGCAGCTCGGCCTCGTCGGGGGAGCCGCCGGTGAAGAAGCGCTGGATCGCCTCGTCCTCAGCGCGCCACAGCAGCAGGGCCTGGGCCTGCTCGCCGTCGCGGCCCGAGCGGCCGATCTCCTGGAAGTAGCTGTCGGGTGAGTCGGGCAGAGCCATGTGTGCCACCCAGCGGATGTTCGCCTTGTCGATGCCCATGCCGAACGCGGACGTGGCGACCATGATGTCGACCTTGTCGGCGGTGAAGTCCTCGTGCTTGCCCTCGCGGGCACCGGACGCCATGCCGCCGTGGTAGAACTCGGCCGAGTAGCCCGCGTCGCTGAGCCTCGCGGCCAGTTCTTCGGCTGCGCGGCGCGTCGCGACGTAGATGATGCCGGGCCGCGGTGCCGAGTCGAGCAACGCGGTCAGCTTGCGCCAGCGGTAATCCTCGTCGGGGCAGTAGGCCACCTCGAGGAACAGGTTGCGGCGGTCCAGGCCGGCGACGTGGATCTCGGGCTTCTTGAGCTGCAGCCGCTCGATGATGTCGTCGCGCACCGGCGGGGAGGCGGTCGCGGTCAGGGCCAGCACGGGCGGGTGGCCGATTCCCTTGATCAGGTCGCCCAGGGCGAGGAACTCGGGGCGGAAGTCGTGGCCCCAGGCCGAGATGCAGTGCGCCTCGTCGACGGCGACCAGGCCGGGCTTGAGCGCCCGGACCTCGGCCCTTCGTTCGGGGTCGCTGAGCTGCTCGGGGGTGATGAAGAGGAACTCGGCGCGACCCTCGCGGAGCTCCCGGATCGCCTCGCGCTGCTGGGCCGGCGTCTCGGCCGAGCTCACCCGGACCGCGCGGATCTTCGGGTCGTCGCGCTCGTTGAGGGCGGCGATCTGGTCCTGCTGCAGGGCGAGCAGCGGCGAGATCACGACGGTGGGGCCGGGCAGCAGCACGGCGGGGATCTGGTAGATCGCCGATTTTCCGGCGCCGGTGGGGAGTACGACGAGGGCGTCGCGGCGGCGCAGGACGGCGCGCATCGGCTTGAACTGGCCGGGGCGCAGGGAGGGCCACCCGAAGTGTTTCCGGGCGACCTTGCGCAGACGTGGTCCGTACACGGGTAGCTTCATCGAGCGGCCATTGTGCCCCGGCCTCGCGACCGGCAAACGCGCACGAGATCTGGGGGCTGGGGCACCCCTATTTCTTGCCGCCGAACATGCGGCGGATGGCCCAGATCAGGATGAGGAACGCGAGGGCCACGCCGAGCAGGCGGACGGCGTGCACCTCGGACCAGTCGACGCCGGAGGCAGCGAGCACAGAGTCGGTCACGCGCGCATGGTATCGACCGGCTCCCCCTCTCAGTAAATAGGAAGGTTTGTTGACTGAAACGGATCCGGGTGTGACCATTGGTCCGCACAACGGGGGGCGCGTCCCGCAGGGCGCACTAAACGTCACCGGAGGTACGGGGATACATGCCGAATCATGGCGAATTGCCGGAACTCGCCGCGACGGTGCTTCAGCCGGGATTCGCCGGCGTCACCGCGCCCGACTGGATCCGGCGGTGGCTCGGCGAGGGCCTCGGCGGTGTCGCGCTCTTCGCCCGCAACGTCGAGTCGCCCGCCCAGGTCGCGGCGCTGACCGCCCAGCTGCGCGCGGAGCGTCCGGACGTGCTGGTCGCGATCGACGAGGAGGCCGGCGACGTCACCCGCTTCGAGTCGCGGCTCGGCAGCTCCCGCCCCGGCAACCTGGCGCTCGGCGCGATCGACGACGTGCGGCTGACCGAGGAGGTCGCCCACGACCTCGGCGGCGACCTGGCCAACGCCGGCATCACCCTCGACTATGCGCCCGACGCCGACGTCAACAGCAACGCCGCCAACCCGGTCATCGGCGTACGGGCCTTCGGTGCCGAGCCGCACCTGGTCGCGCGCCACTCCGCCGCCTTCGTGCGCGGGCTGCAGGCGGCCGGCGTCGCGGCCTGCGCCAAGCACTTCCCCGGCCACGGCGACACCAGCGTCGACTCCCATCACGACGTGCCGCTGATCGACCGGGACCGGGCGCAGCTCAACGCGTGCGAGCTCGTGCCCTTCCGGGCCGCGGTCGAGGCCGGCGTCCAGGTGGTCATGACCGGGCACCTGCTCGTCCCGGCGTACGACCGGGAGCTGCCGGCCACGCTGAGCCGGGCCATCCTCACCGGCCTGCTGCGCGAGGAACTCGGCTTCGACGGGCTGATCGTCACCGACGGCATCGAGATGCAGGCCGTCCGCCGCCGCTACGGGCTGGCCGGTGCGGCCGTACGCTCGCTCATCGCGGGGGTGGACGCGATCTGCGTGGGCGGCGACCACGCCGACGAGCAGACCGCCGCGCTGCTGCGCGACGCCATCGTGGACGCTGTGTGCTCGGGCGAGCTGCCCGAGGAACGACTGCGCGCCGCCGCCGCCCGGGTCCGCCGCCTGGGCGAGTGGACCACCACGACCCAGACCGCCACGGGGGCGCGGGCGATCGCGGACGCCGTCATCACGGTCCTCGCTCCCACCAGCGGCGTCGGCTTCGACGCGGCCCGCCGCGCGGTTCGGGTGACGGTGACCGAGGGCGCGGCCGCCCTGCCGATCAGCGAGCCGCCGCACGTGGTGGAGTTCGCCGCGGCGCGCAACATCGCGATCGGCGTCGAGACGCCGTGGGGGCTGGGCGCACCGCTGGACGGGCTGCTGCCCGGCACCACCTCGGTGCGGCTGACCGAGGCCGACCTCGGCACCGACCCGGCCGCGACCGTTCTGGGCGGCGCCGGCGGACGTCCCCTGGTGCTGGTGGTACGCGACGTGCACCGGCACCCCTGGCTGTCCGACGTGCTCGGTGGGGTGCTGGCGCAGCGGCCCGACGCGATCGTGGTCGAGATGGGCGTACCCGAGACGGTGCTGGGAGCGGTGCACATCGCGACCTTCGGCGCGACGCGGGCCTGCGGACTGGCCGCGGCCGAACTGATCGCGGGCACCCGGGTGCCCGCGCCGACCCCGCAGACCCTGGCCGCCTGAGACCCTGGCCGCCTGAGACCCTGGCCGCCTGAGACCCTGGCCGCCTGAGACCCCGGCCGCCGGCGGTCAGGGTGGGCGGCTCTGCTGCGGCCGGCCTACTGCTCGATGATGTCGTCGTACTCCGGGTGCTCGGAGACGTACTTGGCGAAGAACGGGCAGGCCGGATAGACCTTGGCGCCGCGCTCGCGCAACTGGTCGAGCGTGCGCCGGGCCAACTCGTTGCCGAGCCCCTGGCCGCGGAACCGCTGGTTGATCTCGCTGTGCGTCACGACCACGACGCCGTCCCGGATCCGGTACGCCGCGAACCCGACCTCCTCGTCGCCGATCCGCAGCTCGAAGCGCTTCTCGGCGGGGTTGTCCCGCACCTCGACCTCGCCCATCGGTCCAGCTTAAGGTCGCGCGGGCCCCGTACGCTGCAAGGGTGTTCAAACCCACGCCCCGCCTCGCCGCCGCCCTCAGCTCGGCCGCTCTCGGCCTCGCGCTCCTAGCCGGATGCGGCAGTGACAACGTCAACTGCGGCCTCGATCAGTGCACCGTGAAGATCGATCGCGAGACCAACGCGAGCGCGAGTTTCCTGGGCGTGGAGGCGAAATTCCTCAGCGCCGACGCCAACACCGTGACCCTCGAGGTCGCCGGGGAAAAGGTCAGCCTGACCAAGGGCCAGCAGGCGATCGACGTCGGCGGCCTGCTCGTGTCGCTCGACAGCGTCACCGCCGACCAGATCGGTCTGCAGGTCTCGCGCAACTAGCCCTGCACCGCTCCTAGCACATTCATCCGGACGCGTCCCGGGTTTGAGAAAACCCGGGACGGGTCAATTGTGACCCATGACATCCGCAGCCTCGAACGTCAAGGGCACCGCCTCGCGGGCCGCGAACAGCAAACCGCTTGAATACTTGGCCCGGGGCGGTTTCGTCGGCTACGGCATCATCCACCTTGTCTTCGCGTGGATCGCCCTCCAGGTGGCGTTCCAGGGCTCGTCGCAGGAGAGCGACCAGTCCGGGGCGTTGCAGTCCCTGGCCGGCAACGGCCTCGGCAAGACGCTCCTCGTCGTGATCGCGATCGGCCTGGTGGCGATGGCGATCTGGCAGGGCTTCGAGGCTGCGATCGGCGAGAGCGGCGAGCAGTCCGGCAGCGCCAAGGCCGAGCGCGTGCTCTCCGGCGTACGCGCCATCCTCTACCTCTATCTCGCGTGGACCGCGGTCAAGGTCGTGCGGGGCTCCAACGCCTCGATGGGCGACAACTCGCAGAGCAAGACGTCGACCCTGATGGACAGCTCGGGCGGACGCTGGCTGGTCGGTTTCATCGGCATCGTGGTGCTCGGGGTCGGCGTGGGAATGTTCATTTACGGCCTGCGTCAGAAGTTCGTCAAGCACCTCAACACCGGCGAGATGACGCACGGCACCCGGAAGCCCATCATCCGGCTCGGTATGGCGGGTTACATGGCCAAGGGGACGGCGTACGCGATCGCGGGCGTGCTGGTCGTGTCGGCCGCCGTCAGCTACGACGCGGACAAGGCCCGTGGCCTCGACGCGGCCCTCAAAACGCTGGCCGGCAACTCCTGGGGCGTGTGGCTGCTCGCGTTGATCGCGCTGGGCATCGCCGCTTTCGGGGTGTACTGCATCGCACAGGCCAAGTACCGGAAAGTGTGAACAAACTGCCAGCCTGGTGCGCCGCGCAACGATCCGGGCACCGACCGGATGTTCTCGGGGGAGGATGGGGACGAGCGGGCACCGGCCTTCACCGGACCGGCCTTCACCGGACTGGCGTTCACCGGAGCGGACGAGCCCGTGTCGGTTTCCGCCCATCGGTCACGCGTTCTGGCGGGTTTCGCACTACAGGATTGACTCTCGGATGATCAGGGCATACACCGGGTCATGGAAAGGAGGACACCATGGCCGATGTTCTGAACGGCGGTCCGGCCCGCACGGTTTCCGATCAGTCCACCGCCGAGTTGGTCCAGCGGGCGAGTGAACAGGTCAGCCGTCTGGTCCGTGACGAGCTTGCCCTGGCCAAGGCCGAGCTGGCCGAGAAAGGCAAGCACGCCGGCATAGGCGTCGGCCTGTTCGGCGGCAGCGGGGTTTTCGCCATGTACGGCGTGGGTGCCCTCATCGCCACCCTGATCATCGTATTCAACCTGTTCCTGGACCTGTGGCTGGCGGCGCTGATCATCACGGTCGCACTCTTCCTGATCGCCGGCGTGCTCGCCCTGATCGGCAAGAACCAGGTCACCAAGGCCGTTCCGCCCGAGCCCACCGCCGCGGTCGCGAGCGTCAAGGCCGACGTCGATGCCGTCAAGCACGCGGTCAAGGAAGGACGGGCATGAGTGACTGCACCGGAGAAAGCGAAGCGTACGTAGGGCCAGGAGTCCATGCCCAGGAGGCTCAGTCATGAGTGACTGCACCGGAGAAAGCGAAGCGTACGTAGGGCCAGGAGTCCATGCCCAGGAGGCTCAGGCATGAGTGAGAAGAACGGGTCGCCGGAGCCGAAACCGTCGATCGACGAGCTGCGCGCCGAGATTCAGCAGACGCGTGCCGAGCTCGGCGAGACGGTTCAGGCCCTCGCCGCCAAGGCCGACGTCAAGGCCCGGGCCAAGGAGCAGGTCGAGCAGACCAAGCTGAGGGTCAAGGCCCAGGCGATGGAGGCGACCGAGAAGGTACGCGGCGCCGCCTTGGCCGCCGCGGGCGCGGTCAGCGACAAGGTCCGTGAGGCCACCGATCAGGCCACGGTCAAGGTTCGCGAGGTGTCCGACCAGGCCGCCGGCGCCGCTGATCAGGGCGGGTCGAGCGAGCTCGTCATCGACGTCCGGGAGAAAGTGCGGAACAGCCCGGTTCCTCTTTCCCTGGTCTTTGCCGGCGTGATCGCATTCGTGGGCGTCATTCTGATCGTTCGAGGGAGGCGCCGGTGAGCGGCAAAGTGTCGAAGCTGGCCTACCGGCCGGTGGGGTTGCTGCTCGGCATCGGCGCGGGCGCGGTCGCGGGTCTCGTATTCAAGGAGATCTGGCGACTGGTCGGCAACGACGACGACGCTCCGAACGCGACGGATGAGGATCGCGGCTGGGGCGAGATCCTTGCCGCCGCCGCCTTGCAGGGCGCCATCTTCGCACTCGTGAAGGCGGCCGTCGATCGAGGCGGTGCCGTCGGAGTCCGGAAACTGACTGGTCAATGGCCTGATTGAGGCGGGTTAACGATCCGGGTCTCCCACCTAGCGAGAGCGAAGTGGGGGACCTTTTCCATATCCGTCGGCGTTTATTCGTATCGCTCGAGGGGCAGCTTTACGGACCTCTTTTCGGGTACAGTGTGCCCAGTTTTTGCGTACGTGGTTCGCTGCTTCTGCCCGATCAAGGGATGCCGGGCGGTCACACGATGACCGCCGCCGGTGTCGTGCGTTGACGGTGGATGGGACGTCCTCTGAAAGGCCGCCTCACGGCGCCGCTGCTCGAAAACGGTCATCGGCCCGGGGTGTCGCGGGGTCGGCATTTTCAGAAGGAGAGTTCAGCATGGCGCAAGGAACCGTGAAGTGGTTCAACGCAGACAAGGGCTTCGGCTTCATCACCGTCGACGGCGGGGGCGCTGACGTGTTCGTCCACTTCTCGGCCATCCAGACGAGCGGCTATCGCACTCTGGAAGAGAACCAGCGGGTCGAGTTCGAGATCGCCCAGGGTCAGAAAGGCCCGCAGGCGGAGCAGGTTCGGCCGCTCTGAGAACACATGCCGGTCGCAAGGCCGGCCGCCGATCGCCTGGCGGAGATCGGCTCCGACGCAGAAACCCCCGCATCCTCGTAAGAGGGTGCGGGGGTTTCGCCATTGCCGGGTCTCAGGCTGTCGCTTCCGCGCGTTTCGCACGCGTTCGCGCCCGCACGCCAAGAATGATCGAAATCAGTCCCGCGACGGCTATCGCCGGACCGATCACCGCAAAGATCCCGACTCCGCTCATCCGGCTTCCGTCAAGGATGTCAAGGCCTTGCAGTGTCCACAGCGCACCGACCACGACTCCCAGCACGCCGAGCGCCATCGGGAGCCACCCGATGAGCCTTTTCTTAGGAGCCGGAATGGGGGTAGGTGCCGGTTCGTTCACCATTTGTCTTGCACCTGCGGGCGAATCAGTTCGTCGTAGACCTCGCGTACACCGGCCTTCGCCTCTTCGGTCAGCGGAGGCAGTCCGGCGACCGCGGCGTTCGCTCGGGCCTGCTCGGGGTTGCGCGCCCCGGGGATGACCACGGTGACGCCCGGCTGGTCGATGACCCAGCGCAGGGCGAACTGGGTCATCGTGTAGCCCTCGGGCACCAGCGGGCGCAACCGCTTGACGGCCTCGAGTCCGGTCGCGTAGTCCACACCGGAGAAAGTCTCGCCGACGTCGAACGCGGCGCCGTGCCGGTTGTAGTTGCGGTGGTCGTTCTCGGCGAACGTGGTGTGCTCGTCGTAGCGGCCGGAGAGCAGGCCGCTGGCCAGGGGCACGCGGGCGATGACGCCGACCCCGGCCTCGGCGGCGGCCGGCAGCACCCGCTCGAGCGGCTTGAGCCGGAAGGCGTTGAGGATGATCTGCACGCTGGCGGTGCCCGGGCGGGCGATCGCGGTGAGCGCCTCCTCGACCTTCTCGACACTCACCCCGTACGCCCGGATCCGCTTCTCCTCGACGAGGGTGTCGAGAGCGTCGAAGACGGCGTCGGAGGAGAAGACCGGGGTCGGCGGGGTGTGCAACTGCACGAGGTCGAGCGTGTCGACACCGAGGTTGGCCCGGGACCGGTCGGTCCACGCACGGAAGTTGTCGAGCGTGTAGTTGCCGGGCTCCTGCGCCACCCGGCGGCCCATCTTGGTGGCGACGGTCAGCCCGGGCTTGTTCTTGATGAACGAGCCGACGATCTGCTCACTGCGGCCGTCGCCGTAGACGTCAGCGGTGTCGATGAACGTGACGCCCGCGTCGACCGCGGCCTGCAGGGTCTCGTGCGCGTCGGACTCGCTCACCTCGCCCCAGTCGGCGCCGAGTTGCCAAGCGCCGAGGCCGACCACGCCGGCCGTCTGTCCCATTCTGCGAAAACTACGATTCTCCACGGCTGTCGACCCTACCGGCTGGCTGATAGCGTGCCTGCAAGACGTACGTACGGTTTGGGAGGTTCGCATGTGGGATCCAGCCGTCTACCAGCGCTACGGCGCCGAGCGCTCACGCCCGTTCTTCGACCTGGTCGGCCGGGTAGCGGCGACGGGGCCGCGGGCGGTCGTCGACCTCGGCTGCGGGCCCGGCGCGCTTACGCTGACCCTGGCCGAGCGCTGGCCCGACGCGCGGATCACCGGCGTCGACTCGTCGGCCGAGATGATCGCGAAGGCGGCGGCACACGGCGGCCCGGCCGAGTTCCGGCTCGACGACGTGCGCGACTGGCAGCCCGGGCCCGACGTCGACGTGCTCGTCACCAACGCGACCCTGCAGTGGGTGCCCGAGCATCGCGAGCTGCTCGCCCGCTGGGCCGTGCGGATGCCGCCCGGGGCCTGGTTGGCGATGCAGGTGCCGGGCAACGTCGGCGCGTCCTCACACGTGCTGCTGCGGGCCGTCGGGCAGCGCCACGGGGTCGGTGAGGTGCTGCGCGAGGCGCCGGTCGACGACCCGGGCGACTATGCGGCCCTGCTCACCGGCGTGGGCGCGGCCGTCGACGCCTGGGAGACCACCTACCTGCACCTGCTGCCAGTCGACGGGCCCGAGCATCCGGTGCTGCGCTGGATGGAGGGGACGGCGTTGCGGCCCGTCAAGGCAGCGCTGGACGAGAATGCTTGGCAGTCGTTCCGCGCCGACCTCGCGCGGGAGCTGACCGGTGCCTACCCGGCGACCGGTGGGTACGTGGCGTTCCCGTTCCGCCGCATCTTCGTGGTGGCCCGGACCGCAGATCCAGAAGGGACCTCCAGGTGCACGAGCTGACCTCGTTCATCGCCGGCCTGCCCAAGGCCGAGCTGCACGTCCACCACGTGGGCTCGGCCTCGCCGCGGATCGTGGCCGAACTGGCGGCCCGGCACGAGGGCGCCACCCCGGTGCCCGCCGAGCCGGCCGCGCTGGCCGACTACTTCGCGTTCCGTGACTTCGCGCACTTCATCGAGGTCTACCTGAGCGTGGTCGACCTGATCCGCGACGACGAGGACGTGCGGATGCTGACCTACGAAGTGGCCCGTGAGCTGGCCCGCCAGCAGGTCCGGTACGCCGAGCTGACCCTCACGCCCTACTCCAGCGTCAAGCGGGGCATCCCGGCCGAGGCCTACTGCGCCGCGATCGAGGACGCCCGCCGCGCCGCCTCGGCCGACTTCGGCATCGACCTGCGCTGGTGCTTCGACATCCCGGGCGAGGCCGGCCTGCCCGCGGCCGAGGAGACCCTGCGGATTGCGCTGGCGGAGCGGCCCGACGGCCTGATCAGTTTCGGGCTGGGCGGGCCCGAGATCGGGGTGCCGCGGCCGCAGTTCAAGCCGTACTTCGACAAGGCTCGTGCGGCCGGGCTGCACAGCGTCCCGCACGCCGGCGAGACCACCGGGCCGCGGACGGTGTGGGATGCGATTCGCGATCTGGGCGCCGAGCGGATCGGGCACGGCATCACGGCCGCCCAGGACCCCGAGCTGATGGCCTACCTGGCCGAGCACCGGATCCCGCTCGAGATCTGTCCGACCTCGAACGTGCGTACCCGGGCGGTGGCCTCTCTCGACGAGCACCCGCTGGCCCGGCTCGTCGCGGCGGGTGTGCCGGTGAGCATCAACTCCGACGACCCGCCGATGTTCGGCACCACGCTCGAGCAGGAGTACGCGGTCGCGGCCGAGCTGCTCGACCTCGACGCGCAGGGCGTGGCCGGGCTGGCCCGCGCCGCCGTCGAGCAGAGTTTCCTCGACCCGGCCGGCCAGGCAGCCCTGATCGCCGAGATCGAGGCTTACCGCGCTCAGAGTGCGTAGAGAGGCTTACCGCGCTCAGAGTGCGTAGAGCGGTTCCTGCCAGATCGCCAGCACCACCACGACGCCGATGGTCAGCACGGCTATCCAGCGCACCAGCCGACGTGTGCTGAACCTGGCCGGGTCCTCCTCGGGCTCGGTCAGGGAACGTTCCAGGGTGTCGCGCACAGCCTTGCCTCCCGCTTAGTCGGGTACCGCCGTCCAACTCTGGTAGCGCTGACCGTTGCCCGTCTGCAGGACGAGCACCCGGTGCGCGCCGAAACGCTGTTCACCCACGCCGGCCACGAGGTCGCCGTCGGCGGTTCGCAGCGTGAAGCCGTACGCGGAGGCCTGCAGCCTCCAGCGGGCCGCCTCGCCGCACTCCGTCTGCACCAGCGGGGCGCCCGCGACTGCCCGGCCGCCGAGCGCGCCGACACACTTGCCGGTGGCCCGCGAGACGAGCGAATAGCTGTTCCCGGCGGCCGGCACCAGCTGCCACTGCTGCTGGGCGTCGTCGTCGGTGCCGCTACCGCTGAGGGTCAGCGGCGTGCCGAGCGCCGTGCGGGCCGCGTAGAGGTCGGCCGCGCCGCCGGTGAGCGCGTTGGTCAGGGTGAACCAGGAGTTCTGCGCGGGCCGGGCGGCGGGCGCGGTCTCGGCCGTGGCCCGGGCGGTGTATTTCTTCCCGGACTTCACGGTCACCTGGTATTTGGCGTCGGGCCTGAGACCGATCAGGCGCGCGCGGGTCACCTTGGTGGTCGCCACCGGCTTGCCGTCGACCGAGACCTCGTAGTTCGCATTGGCCGCGGCCGCGCTCCAGGTGAGCCGCACCGATCCGCTCGTCGCGTCGCGGATCTCGAGGAACGCCTGTGACTGCTCGGTCTGGGCGATGCCGGGCGGCGGTGTCGTGGTCGCCGCGACCTTCTTCGGCTGCACCTCGCTCGGCGACTCCACCGGCGTGCTCGGTTGCTCGGCCGGGGGCACCGGCGTCGGGGTGCCGGGTCGGGCGGGTGGGACGTCGCCCGTGCCCGGACCGGGGTCGGTCGCGGTCGGCTCGGCGCTCACGCGCGGGGACGGGCTCGCCGCGGTGGTGCTCGGCGCCGGATCCGGCTGCGCGGCGCCGGCCGCGTCGGGGATGTCGTCGCCGCCGTCGCTGCGCAGCAGGAACTCGCTTTGCGCGACGTTCCAGTTCTCGTCGAGGTAGCTGCCCCGCTTCGGGTCGGTGCTGTAGTAGTCGTCGTGGCCGCAGTCGAGCCGTGTCTCGTGCTTCTTGGGGCAGACCTCGCGCACCTGCTTGCCCGAACGGTCCGGGCCGCAGAGCAGGTCGTAGTCGTCGAGGCAGCTGCCGGCGCCGCTCGAGTTGGGCGAGTCGATGAAGGTCGCCCCCAGGCTGTGGGTCAGCTCGTGGGCGGCCATCGCCGAACTCCAGCAGCCGGCGTCGACCCGACTGTACGAGGGGCCGCCGTTGTTGCGGTTGCCCAGCCCAGGGCGACGGTCGGCGAGGTAGGTCGCGATGCCGCAATACACCTTGGCGTCGGCGAAGAGCAGGTATTTGCGGTCGGTGCGGTTGTAGCCGAGGTTGCGCAGCGCCTCGATGGTGGCCGTGAACGAGCCGAGTTTTCCGGCCGGCAGCTCCACCTCGGACACGTCGACCCGGCACTGCGGGGTGGTCACGAAGCGTACGTGCCGGGAGCCGCCGGTCTCGGCCGCGCTCTCGTCGAAGATCTGGTCGATCCCGGCCGACCAGGTGCGGATCGAGCCGAGGAAGTCGGGGTAGCGGCTCGGGGCGCCGGCCTCGTGCAGGTAGAGCACCTGGACGCGTTTGCCGCTGCGCCCGTCGCCCTCGCAGGCCACGTCGTGCGCGCCCATGACGAAGTCGGCCTCGCCGGGTGCCGCGTCGGGCAGCAGGGCCGGGGCGTCGGCGGTCCGCGCGCTGCCGCCCTCGTCGCGCGCGATCTCGGCGTCGGACGGCACCACGGTGGCGCTCTCCCGGACCGGATTCCTCGGCTCGGGCGCCTTCGCGGTCACCGGGGTGACGCCACTGCGCACCTTGAGCCCGGCCGGCGCCTCGTCGGGGCCGTGCGTGCAAGTCTGTCTGTCCAGTTCGTACGATCCGGCGCAGAGCGAGCCCGCCTTGCCGGCCTTGAGTCCGTCGTAGACCAGGCCCTGGTCGGGCCGGTCGGCCGGCAGTGAGGCGAGGGCCAACTCACGCGAGCCGGGCCGGCCGGTGACGGAGTCGACCACGCTGGGGCCGACGACGCCGCCCACGCCGAGCAGCGCCAGCCCGACCGCGACCGGCAGCAACCGGTGGGGCCGCGAGGAGACGGCCCGGCGGTGGCCACGCAGGACGGGCCGGCGGTGCGTCGACAAGACCTCTCCTTGTCCTTGCCTGGCGGTGGCACGGTGGGAGGTGGCCGTGGGGCCACCCGCGGGGGGAACACTGCCAGCCCGGCCCCACGAGCGGAACGCCTTTAATGCAGATCTAAGCAAGATCTCGGTCCGCTTCACTCGGCACGGGCGGGACGGCTGCCACGCTCCCGGGCCAGGCGTCCGACCAGGCCGAACCGGCTCGCCTGTTTGGGCGTCGCCTCGGCGTCGGCGAGCAGCATCACCACGCTCGCGCCACCCAGGGCCGCCCGGTCGAGGCTGACCGAACCGCCGGCGGACTGAGCCGCCCGGCGGGCGATGTCGAGTCCGAGCCCGGTGGAACCCTGGTCGCTCTGGCCACGCTGCATCGCTTTCTCCGGATCTCCGATTCCTGAACCGGCGTCGTCGACCCGAACCGCGACCCAGCCGTCACGCCGCGAGAGGCCCACCTCGAACGCCGTGCCCTGGGGGGTATAGCGGAACACATTACCGAGAATCGCGTCGAGGGCGGCGGCCAGTTCCGCCCGTGCGACCGGGACCGGGATGCGTATCTGCGC
>Ga0247781_1000153_pt1 | contig 20310 bp, 11 predicted proteins | sample UWRJL184509B5_FD_179922 | JGI IMG/M metagenome (GOLD analysis project Ga0247781, IMG submission 179922) | Plant litter microbial communities from Arlington Agricultural Research Station in Wisconsin, United States - UWRJ-L184-509B-5 | ecosystem: Environmental > Terrestrial > Plant litter >...
ACGCCCGGCTTCATGCACGGCCTAGGCCCTTCGTACAGGATTCGCACAAACGGACGGTAACATCACGTGCTAATGGTCAAGATACATGCGTGGTGGGCTGGGTTCATGGCACGCATTCTACTAGAGGTGCCACGTATGGTTTGGCTCCACGACGAACGAACAACATCAGTGATAGCAGCATGGCTTGCAGCAAACCCGAAAGAGAACGTAGCCCTAGGCCGAAGACGTCAAGGTGCTTTATCGCAACTGCGGAGTACCAGAAACTGATTCCGGCCAAACTGTGTGTTCAACCCCCTCTTCACGTGGGGCCTCCACTAATGCGCAAAGTGGGAACTGACGTGGTGTTTAACAGGCACAGCGAGGCCGGTTTGATCAGACGCTCTGTAGGCTTCTAAAGGCGCTCAACTGATGTCTAATTTTATGGATGGCAGGCGCGGTTCACGGGAGGCCCTTCCTATAGGTCTTACCCCTGCGCGTTCTAACACGGTCATTCAAAATCGTTCCATAAGGCGTGTTGATCGCACACTGCATGGCCTTACCCTCTGGAACTTGTAAATGGCGGCGGCTTGCATATACAAGTGGCACTGAGGCCCCTCGTCATCATGTTCATCGTGTCTCTAGAGCTAGCGTACTACAATGTAAAGCGCCTCCAACTCGAACAGCACAGGGCGTGGTATGCTCAAGGCGTGGTTCTCCGTGAGTGATATCCAAGGGTACCAACTTCATTGCTGTCGAAAGACATGGGCATTGAAGGATAAAATGAGCCCGCCAGACAGTGCAATACCTGCGCATGCCAATTCAGCAAGCCTTGCTGGGTATTTTGCCCAAACATTTGGGCCTCATGTTGACACACAGGCATTGGTTGGGGGTTACAACACAAAGTGGAGTCGCTGGAATTGGAATCCCGAAAGGTTACATGCATATAACTGCAAAGTGCTGCAGGACCCTTGGCCAATTTGAAGCACTTCTGCATGGTGCGTCATATCACACTAGCCTATGATTTGCCCAATACTGACCAAGGCTGGCTGCTTGGCGATGGTTGGTGCCCGGAAGTCGTTAAGGCATGCACTTGCATTGAGTAGCCAATCAGATACAGTAGAATTTTATCGCACGGATCAACGAGGAATCGCTGACACTAACATTTTGCCTATTGGATCCGGACGAGTGCATCTCCCTGCCTAGAGAGGCGATGGCGGTTCGGGCGCGAAGAGTTATCTTGGTGTATGGCCCTCGGCCTGCTTAATCCGATTTGCCTGTCTAATCTGTTTGACCAACAGTTCCTGCCTAACTTACCTGCCTAACCTGAAGCGAGCAGCCACCTGCCCCAAATATCTCCTCACCTACTCAGCCATGAAAATCGCAACTGTGATATCCTTCGCGAAACTCCCGTTCCGAAAGCCATAACGCGCCTCGGTGAATGCTAGGCGGTTCCTAAGCCTTAACACCCAGGAGAGCCGGCCCTAGGGTTGGCTCTGACAGAGGGGTTGCCGCCGCCAAGGTAAACTATAAGGAGTTCTCCACAGCTTAGCTTATGAAAGAAAGGTGATAGGGCGATGACAGGGTTGCGGGAATGCCTGAGTGAGGCAATGAGTGACTTTTATTATGATAGACTAGCTAGATACTCTATAAAGAGCATTGGCAAAGGCCGTCCTGAAAAGACCGTAGACTGGTGTTGTGGGGCAAGCCACGCACTCTTTTTCTGTGGTAGCCACGCAACCACCACTTTTTCCATCCGCAAGAGATCGCGTCTTCCACACCACAAAACTGGCGGTGGGAGACCCAGTAACCCACTAAGAACAATCCCCGCTACCCCAGTAATTTCACCACGTGATGGCACAGGGAGAGAAAATTCCAATAACTTCGTCGTTTTCCTTGACGGCGTCGACAATAACCGTACCGTTGCTGTTCACCATGAGGATGGGCGTTGCATTGCTCAGGTCCTGCCATGTGTCGTAGTTGGTGACAGCGAAGCAACTGAAGAAGAAAGTCGAGCCGAATTCGGCCATGGAATCCGGCGACTTGGTGTCAGATGGATTTTGCATAATCCACTGGGCAGAATCCCCTTTCAGCGTCGTATTATCGGGCGCTTTGATGAAGAAGCTTGTCCAGTTCCAGGGCCCCTGGTTTAGGATGAACACGTTGACCCCATTGTCGCCATCCTGCTCGCCGGACGAGATGTCACAGAGAACAGTATCTCCAAAACTGATAGGAAAATCCAAGAATTGTTCATTGCCAACACCACCAGTGGACCATTTGCACCAAAACGTCACATCCTGACTGGTGACCTCTCCACTGCTGTCGACACCAACACTCTGCCAAGTCCCGGCTCGAATGAGATCAGTGCTTCCGACGTAGCCATCGAGGCCGACCCAAGAAATGCACCCATAAGTCCCTTGTTTGGCTTGGGGAGGGTAGGGGCTGGGGACGATCCAGGTCCCTTGGACTTCTGTGAATGACTCGCCCTTTGCCAGGTCACTGGCAGTGACCACAGCGCCGCACCATGTTCTGTCCGTGTCCTTAACGCCAGTGGACCGAAAGGTGGGCTCGATGAAGCGCTTCAAGCTAGACATGATTTTGTCCCACCTTGCAAACTTCTTGGCCTCGTTCGGGCGGGGCGGTAAGCCATGAGCCATGAGTTCACTGTTGGTAGCCTGACGGTAGTCAAAGTGACTTGAAGGGGTCTTAGGCAGATGAACGCCCTTGGGGAGATCGGCAGCGCTGAGAGTCGGCATAATGGAAGAGGGGTTTCTGATTTCTATTGTGTTGAACGTCAAAGCGGAAATCACTGAGCCTTCGGTTCCCCGGCCAGGATTTATAATGTCGATGAGGGATAGAAAGTTTGCGTTAAATTGATCTGAGTAGTGTTTGGCCCTTGGGAGTGCGAGAGGGAAGAGCGGGGCGCAGAGGAGAGAGGTGTTGGTGGGTGAGTATCAGAGAAGATGTAGCCTCATTAAGTAACCGAGGCGTCCAAAAATGACAGGCCTGCAAGAACAAGGTGGTTCTTTGCCTGGAAGGTTTGCAGTTACTTCAGCAACTTAATCCAGGTTACTTCATTTCAATACCCTTGGCAAGCGGTTGACAAAATAACAGACTCACAAAAGGTCTTGGCAGGTAGGAAATCACGACACGACTAACGTGCCCTAATAATCTCTAACAATTCGTAGATGAAGGAGTGCTGAGTTGCGATAAGATGGGGTGATCTCAGCTACCAAGGATCTGGCAGGTGACAAACTGATAGTACCAGAAAGTCCCCCCCCCTCACCACAGAAAGTCTGCCTTAAGATAAGTACCAGTCAGGTATGGAATCTCTTTTATTTTGTCAACCGATTGCTTGGGTTGTCGAAAGTGATAAGGGCGGTCCCGCTAACGAGAGAAGGCCTGAATACCAACCAAGCGAAAACCGCCAGCGAATAACACAGATCTAGCCGTGTCAGTGGCAGATGCGAGATTTTTGATACGCTAACTAGATCGGCTTGGCTCCCTCATCAACTACCAATGGAATGGCAAGCTCGAACATAACTCTCACATATATGGAAGCCGGTTGGCCGACGCAACCGCACATGGAGCGGCTCGGGTATCAATGCATCAAAGTTGCACTCCAGATGAGAGCGATTAAAAGAATGAAGGGAAGGATGCGAGAAGCCCGCAACAAGCCCCCGAACGAACGAATCGGCAGCCATTAGCTACCTACCCCGTCATGGTGTTGTCACCATTATCATAGCTTCAGCGTACGCTGGCAATGGAAGAAGCGTTGGTACCCCTCAATCCACGCATGGAGAGGTTGGCCAAGTAGTCTATCCCTTGAGACAGCGACACGTTTCTAATTCCAGCGAGATTCTTCCGTGTGTGTGCCGAGAGTCTTATACCATTGCAACCCCAATATCTAGGTAGTTATCCCTATCCACATCACTCGTTATTGTCGCGAAGCCAAGTCCTACGACCGAAAGCACGGCAGGAAACCGTGCTCCCCCGCCCCCATATGGAGACGAGGGGCAAACTCCCTGTGGTCAATAAGGATAGAGGGTGCCGCAGATCGGTTGCACCACCTGGGTGGCCTGATTTAAGGAACGCCGCATACACATACACCAGCACCTTCCCCGCTCTTCGCCCTCCTTGGCCAATGGCGCCCAGAAGTCTGCAATGTTACCCAAAGCCTTAGCCCCCCTCGGGAGTAGGCGGCGAGCCACGCTGCCGCCTGCCAGAGTACATTGGCCGAGAACGTAGGTGTGCGGTTGCACAGGCAGCAATACACCCGCCCTACCTCATGAGTTCGCTCTGAAGAGGGTTTTAGTGAGCATTCGCCGCTGCTTACCAAAACAGTGGCTATCTACCGATCCCGTCAGGTTGTTACAGCCTGCACCCGAAGGTGCGTCAAGACAGGTCGCGGGTGAGCGTCATGATGGAGCGTAAGGCAGGCACCCTAGGGGTTGGTGATCGGAAGGCTGGGTGTTTAAGCAAGTACTCTCAGACGAAGGGGGTGCAAAGTCACTCTAAGCTGTCAGAAGCGCTGCACACTGGATTTAGTGGGTTTGATGGGGGTTGCAACTGCGTGATTGTATTGCTTGTGAGAATTGCTTGTTCTCTCCCTCTGACTTCGCCAGAGGCCCTTTATTCTAGTTGTACGTTGTGCCCAGCTAAAGTCGCTGTGCCTGTTCATGTGAGGCCCCACATGGAAGTGGGGCCCTCAGGTTCTGTCAGAAAGAAGGGGGTTCTGGCCAGAGCCAGAACGCCAGAAAGGTGTGGATAACGAAGCTGAATGGAGCTCACAGGAGCTGAAATAACCAGCTGGTGTGGGCCACCGTTTGCCACCACACCTTGCCACTATTCACAACTATAATAAAGGCTCTGTGAAATCTCAAGGGTAGTAATAATGGTAAAACATTTTATAATATTTTATAATATAACTAAGTCAGGTGACCAGCTTTTGGACCAACCCCCTTTTAGACCACGCACTAAAATCGCCGCCCCACTACATCATATAATTCAATTGCCCACAACTTCGTCAATTAGATAGCTACGTTAATACAGCTTACAGTGTCAGATTCCTCTTCTTCTGAAATTCCAGAATGTGTAATATCCTCCCTAGCAGCTAATCTCTATGCGCGGCAGATGTCTTCAATACCAGTAAAGGCCTTATTAGAGTCGATTTCCACCCTCCTTCTCTTCTGGCCTCTTACACGTTTAAGGTCTTCCTAAGCCGCTTACAATTATTATTAAATAGTAGCCAATTAAAAGGCTATACTATCAAATCCTTTATAGGTTTTCCGCATAAAAAGCCGTTTGCTAGCAGTACATTTAATATTACATAGAAAACACTCCCCTTAAGCTGAGAAATCCTTAGCCTTTTTAAGGGTAAACTATAAAAGCTAGTGCTTCGAATTCCTGCTTAGAATAAGGTTATTAATAGACTTAAGGCTTGCAGAAGGTGTAGGTGCTACTGTACTAACGTAGTTATTAGAATTTTTAATAATAAAGCTATTACTTAAGGGCTTCCTTAAAGAGACTAGCTATAACCCTAAGGCCTTTTAACCAGCTTTAATATTTAACTTAGTTATTCTGTAAATTCTGGCGCGCCTATAGCATTTTAACAAGGCTTGTTTTATAGCTATAAAGTTGCTAATTAGGTTAAAAAACCAGTTATTTAACTGTGCCCTGTAATTAGCTTTTAACGAGCTGAAAACGGCTATATCCACAGGCTAGAGAACGTAAGAAGTGTCAGCTAGTAGAAATAATAACTGTACGTTATTAGTAAAAGCTAATTATATAAATTCCTTAGTAATATAACTGCTATAGCTATCTAAAATAAGGAGGCGTTTCTCCTAAAGGTTAGCTGGCTAAGTGGCTAGAAGAAAGACTTTACAGAGCTATTTAACAGCAGTGTTATCGTTAATCTACCCGTTTTTAGTTAGTTTAAAGGCCTAACCTTCAAATAGGGTTAAATTGTATAAGTACCACTATTACTAAAGGCTCCCACCCTTAAAAATAACTAGTAGATTTAAAAACCAGCCGTTAGCTAAAACACACTTAAAATAGTTGTTTAAATTCAGTCTCTAAACTTCCTCTTTTATAAAAGCTTTTTAAATCTGGAGCTTGTAACTAGACTGTATTCATTAATATTATTAGCTATACCAGTTTCGTCTATATTATACTTATTTTCTAGTAAAATAGCCTTAACCCTTAAAAATTCCAGGAAGTTAAACTAAGGCTGAATAACGGCCTTGTAGGCTTAGTTAGCACGGTGTGCGTGGATGCTCTGTGGTCTCTTAGTAAAAATGGAAGGATTTCGATTTAAAAAGCAGCAGCACTAGTGCTTTCCATAGTGGGCTAGCTCTTCAGAGGCGGCAAGTATTCTAGTACCCACTTTCCAGATTTGCCTGTAGGTTAGGGGGTTACTAATAACCCCCTAAAAGAGAGTCCATTCTGGAAGACATTCTTCCAGTGCTGGAGAAAGCTTCTAGTTCATTATTTAAAAGTAGGTAGCTGGATTGCTGCCTTTAGATCGATTTGTGGGGGATGCTGTGGTTTTTAGCCGCATCGCAGAGTTTGCCAGTTTTAGCATACTCCGCAAGGGCGTTCTGCAAATCGAACTCGGTATATAGCTTCATCTGTAAATTCTTAAGCTATTGAAAAAAGAAGGAAATAAATTGGAATCAAATTCATGAAGTTGCGGGCGATTGAAATAGAAGAGTTAGTAGCAAGGGTTAGTTATCCTTATAGAACCTTGTAGTCTAAAAGGGGGTTGGTCTAAAAGCTGGTCACCTGACTTAATATTTAAGGATTTAAAAAAGCCTTAAGAATATGTATATTTATTAGAAAGAAGGGGGTTTTGTTAGAAGCACTGTACTCTGGATTTGTTAATTTCAACGCAGTTAACCAAGAACACAGTAATTACCGCCATCAAGTCTTCTTCTATTCAGGAAGCCGTCTTCTCAGCCAAGTGAAGCTCTTGTGCTCGGCTGCGCTACAGTTGCGTGACGCCAAGGCGCAATTACATAATTTGACACACCCCCTTAATCTTCCACTTCCAAGTGGTTAATTAACTCTTAAATAAGAGCTTTAAAACAGTTAAACTAACGTAAAACAGTATAGTTTCCAAAGCCTCCTTAATCACTCTCATCTATACTTATACTCTCACACTCCAAATCTAGCAATAACTGGTCTAAAACCACTACTTTACTACCTTTAAAAAGGTCTTCCCTGGCCTTTAAGTCCTCTGCCGTAATCTCACACATCACACATGCAGCTATTTATAAAAAAGCGTCTTATACACTTATAACGCTTTAAAATAGTTTAAACTTCAGTGCTAATAAGGCCTTAATAAAGCCGTCTGTAAGCATCTTATCGGTTAACTTATAATTAACCATAATCCTCCCATTTACAGCCTTTTACCAGAGCCAGTAATTATAAATATCTATATACTTAAATTTAGTTTATAACGTAGCCGTTTCCTTATTAACTAAGCCGATCGTTTACCAATTATCACACTAGAAGATAACTTTACAGTACATAAAGTAAACACTTAATTCGCTTAGTAAATAATCCGTATATATTACCTCCTTTACTACTTATATTAAGGTAAAAAGCTTTACTTTTATAGTAAATATAGTAACAGTATCTTATTTATTTACTTACTACCCTACTACACTATTAAAAGGCTTTATAACGTAAGCTTACAAGCTTTTATAATACTTAAAGTTATTAGTAAAACTGGTGTCACTCCAAGTCTTAAAGGTATCCCTACCCTCAAAAGTCAACGTGAAGTGCCACAAGCTCAGGAGGTAATAGATATAGCGATTAGCTATATAATAATAAAGAGGTCTAAAGTTATAATTATATTACAGTAATTTAAAAGCTATAAAAGCAATATCTAGCTTAAAGATCACAGCGGTATAAAAGATAAATCCCACCTTACGTTAGTAATCCTGTATTCAAGCTGTAATAACCTCCTTTAAGTAGGTTAGGAGCTCTTTAGTAGTAATAAGGTTCCTTAAAGGTTATGCTATCTCTTTCTTATACTTTCCATAACATACGTAAAGTAGGCGTTTTAACTTTATAATATACTCTAACTAACTTAGCTAAATTAAGCGCTTCTTACAGTTTTAAAAGATCTTTATTTTAAGGAACTATTAAAACAGCTTACTACCTTAAAACTTATAAATCTACACTAGGTGCTTTATTAATTTTACTGTAATGCGTTATTACTTATCTTTATAAGTAATTATTATATTATTAACGTAGAAGAAGATAACTACACCTCCTTTAATAAAATAATAAGGTTTATAAAGTATTAGTTTAAAGCCCTTTTTATAAAAGGAAATATTAAAATAACGTTATTAAAGGAAAGGGGACTTTTTAAGCATATAAAAAGCTTATTAAAGTAGGAGAATAATACCTTTCTTCTTAAAACCTAATAACATTTATATATAAATATTATAAGGTAATTTAACGTAAATAAAGGTATTAATTACATTATATTAAATTAACTTAAGGTTAAAACGCGCTGTAATTATTATTAATAACGGGAATAATTAGCTTGTAAGTATAAAGATATAAGTACTTGTAAAGATTAAGTTACACTATTAATCTCTATAAATTACTAATCTCACTTTACATTTCTATAAAAAACCGTGTTTATTAAACTTATAAGTTAATACCTATATATAATTAAACACTTAATAACCGTTTACACTGCTTTTTATAATCTTAATTTAAGATTTCATCTTTTAGTGACTTTATAACTAGATTACCTACACCTACGTAAATTCTAGATTCTAAGTGTAATGCTGTAACTCTTTAAGGTTCTTTAAAGGAACAGGTAAATCTTTACAGTATACTCTCCCTTTAAGAAGGCGCCCTTTAAGCACTTTCTTTTTAGGTTTATACTTAAGGTCCTTATTATCACTACTACTTTAAAAGCTTATAACCTTCTCTAAAGCCTTCTTAATAATTTACCTCCCCTTTAACGTTTTAATACTCGCTACTAAGCGGCTAATATTAAACGCTACCTTTTAAAGTCTGCTTTAATATATTATCCTACGTTAATTGTAAGAGGAGTGGTTTACTTACATACGTGCTGTATTCGTTATACTTTTATAAGAGCTAGGGAGTCTTTTAATAATAGCAGCTATTATAGTTACATAAGGAGGGGGTATACCCTTAAGAGTTAGTAACGCCTTAAGTAGTGGAACCGGTTAATAGTAATTAATTACTCCTTATTCACACCCTCTAAGTGCGCTTTAATTAATAATAATACTCTCTAACCACTCTATTACCTTTTCTATATACTTAAATGCTTTACTAAGACTGAGATAAAATACTTCTTCTTTCTTTTCTCTAATATGACTTAGGGCATACTTATCTTATTTCCTTTTAAAGAGCTTAAGCTCTTTCAAAAGCTCCTCTATCTCTTATAACAATTAATTCTTAAGGTTATCTTTTAAACATTTTAAATTATTATAAAAGACCTCCATCTTATTAAACACTACGTCTTATATACTTACTACAGTGTTTATAAAAGGGTTCCAGATCTGATAAATGTTTAAGGACTTATAACTTACTAAATAACTAATCCAGGCTCTGAGTTTAAGCTTATTCTTCTTATTTTTATTAAGAATCGCTTCTGTAATAAAGGTAAAGGCTTTGCAGCTATAAGTGCACAGATAAGCTAAGTGTGGTTTCTAAGCTTATTAGGGCTGGCCTTCTAGTTTTGTAACGTGTTCTAGTTTTGTAACGTGGATTATAATATCCTTATAAAACGTGCTCTAGTTCAGCAATTAACGTAGCGTTCTGTTATTTAGATATACCGCACAAGAGATAGTTTCACGTTAAAGGTAAAAGGGTAGTTTTAAACCTACTCTTATAAAGGCTGCCTTCACCTTAATTACACTCCCTAAACACTCTACACCCCTGTTCTGTTATTAAGTATTAAAGGCAGAAAGCTTAATTTTTACGCCTTTACGTAAGAAAAAGTAAAAGAGCACCTTAGCTTAAAAGAGCTTATTATCAGCTTTTATCTTTTAAAGTTTGTAGTGGAACTGTGTTTTATAAACTTCTTAAAAGTGTTTTAAAGCTCCTACAATCGTTATAGCCTTTTTATCCTTTAGGTAAACCTTTATAATAAAACCGTTATAGCGATTTGTAAAGAATATAGTAAACTAATACAATGGCGTAACAGGGAAGAAACCATAAAGAGAACCACACTTACAGAACGTTGTTATCGGCCTGAAAGGCCGACTCCCAGACTACTAGTCCTCCGATCGGAGGGACACAAATGCAACTAACGTAGAAAAACAAATACGTACTTAGTATGGAACAAAACCTAGTATATAATGGTGCCTAGTATAGAACGGAGTCTAGCATGGAACAATAAAGGAAACGCGACCATGGATCAGGTTATCTTCCTTCGATCGAAGGGCCAGAATGTCAATGGACTTTTAATGGAAGGTCTTCGTGGTGAAAAATCGTCAGATCGATTGTTAATTGAAAGAAGCACGGTTTAAAGAACCGCGCAGCGCGGCTCCTTTTTAACAGTGGCACGCGCCAGAGAACGCATCGCTATGTACATAAACGGCTACAGTAATATTACATATAGAGCCTAAAAAGAACGACAGGGTCGACCTGAACAAATGCCCCGAGTTAATAGTTTTTTAATAACTTTTAACATCTTTATAGTAATTTAGAAAGTCGATTACTTACTGTAAGCAGGGCGAGTATAGCTGTAGTCTTGCCCTCTTACTCTTTTACCTCTTGAGCTTGCCTTTAGCGCAGTTATTACATTTTGTAAGCGTTAGAAATAGGGTAACGTAATTAATAAGATTATCCTCTTTATAGTGGAGTTATTACCCTATAAGTCCTTTTACGTAGTTAGGGGTTTAAAAGCGTACTCCTTCCATATTATAAATAAAGTGTTCTATAATAGCTTTACCTAAGTGGCTTAGGTGTAAGTGTTAAAGATAAGAAGTCGCTATTACAGGCTTCTTCTTACAAATCCTAATATAGTAACACTTTTATGTTATAAATAAAACGCACGTGGCCTCCTTTTTAACGTATTTAAGAACAAACTAGTCGTAATAGCTTATAAGGTTAGTAAGTACAGTTTCGTCTGTAACAATTAGTTAATTTGCCAGAGGCTTATTATTCTACCATATACTCTGCTTATAAAGTTATTAAAGTAAGACTAAGTTACAAGCGAAACTTTAACAGAACGTAACGTTCTTAAGGTGAAGGAGTACCTTTTTACTATAATAAGTAAGCTTTAAGTCTACTTTACTATATCCTAGGATTGGAACTGTAAAATCTCTGGTATAAACATAGTTGTTTTCCAGTACGTAGTAATAGTTATAAAACTATATTAACTTGTTAAAAATATAAAGGGTAGTGGTAGAATTTAAAATTATAAAGTTTCTTAAGGGGTATACAGCTGTTATAAAAGAGCCTTTTACTATTAAGAAGCTTACAAGAGCTCTCTTCTTTACCATTAAATCTACTTCTATAAGTTATTAACTTTCTTTACACCCTTTGTTGGGTTTTTACAACCCTAACCCGGCCAGTGTGGTTGGAACAGTGTGGCTAGATCCACGTAGCCGCTCCGCGGCTGCATCCATGGATCTGCACAGCTAAGAACGCTAGACTCCACTGCCAACCTTATATTCAGTCAGCTAACCTCGCTTCGCAGAAGTGAGTGTGGCTAATGCACTTCGTGCACTGGTGTTGAAACGCAAAAGGGGTCAAGGCATTGGAAAGCAGTGTGTGTTAAAGGTGATTAATTATTTCTATCTTCGAGAGTGGAAGCCGTGTTATTATAGCCGTGAGGGTGGCCAGTGCACGGAGTGCATTAGCCACACTCGCTTCTGTGAAGTGAGGTTAGCTGACTGAATACGAGGTTGGCAGTGGAGTCTGGCGTTCTTGTCAAATTACGTAATCGCGCCTTGGCGCCACAGAACCGTAGCGCGGCCGAGCACCAGAGCTTCGCTTGGCTGAGAGGACGGCTCCCTGAATATAAGAAGACTTGATGGCGGTAATTACTGTATTCTTAGTTAACTGCGTTAAATTTAACAATTAAGAGTCTTAAATAAGCGATAATATTACTGCTTTTCTATTGGTGTGTAAATTACGATGTGTATAGAGCCCTGATTTTCACGCGTTAAGCTAAATAAACCGTTAACGAGCAGCCCCTGTTAGGCATTAACGCTTGTGAATACCGTAAAAGCCTTTAAATAATAAAGCCATAGCTAATATAAAGGCCTTAGAAATTATCTATATAAGCTTAAAAGACTGGATACTCTGGTTAAGGAGCTTCCGGAGCTATATAGAGAGAGCTGGCTTATAGAAATACGTAGACCTTAAAGGAGAAGAACCGTGGCTAATAGAGCTGGAAAAGCTAACGTTCTCAGACTTTCTGAGAAAAACCATTAACGGAGTTATACGCCACCTTAAATGGCTCTTAAAGCTTACAGCTGTGTAAACCACTAATTATTAAGGCGATCTGGAAGATTACCAGATTAACCTTACTAAATATAAAAGTCTAGAGAAGAGGTTAAGGGTGTTAAGGGACCATTTCCAGGTTTTAATAGCCCCTAAAGTTTACGTAATTATAACTAACGTAGGGGAGAACTTTAAATAACAGTATATGGCGATTATAAAGGTGAATTAAGGTTAGGAGAATATTAAAATAATGGAAGCTTATAAGTGTTATAAACAGCACCTTAACACGTTTATTAAAAGTTATAAGAAGGTTTTAAAGTGGATTATAAAGTGGAATATAGTAATGAAGGAGGCTTAGTAAATAAACGTTCCAGACTGTTAAACGTTACAGATCTGGTTTATAAAACTTACTAGTACCTTTTACATACTCCTAACTCTCTATTCCTAAACTGTTAACCTATTTGTGAAAGATAAGGCGATTTATAATAAAGAGTTACAGTTCTTTTAAGTAGCTAATAACCTTAAGTCCTAGTTAATAACCACTAATATACTAGAAGTAATAGGTAGAAAGACCTGGAAAGTTAGTTTTAATGTTTAGGTAAAGTAAGAGGAAGAATAAAAAGGCTTAACGTTCTATAGTGAGAAGGTTGTGCTAAGAGTAGGTAAGTGAGTAAGAGGGTATAGTATTGATGATTAAGAGTCCTTAGGAAACGATTAAAAGAACCGTAAATTATATAAAGGTGTAGCGTGTTATAGTTTTTAATATGGTAATAAGGGCTGTGAAGGTTAAAAAGGTAAAGGTAGAGGTAAAGAAGCGGATTTTAAAAAGAAGTGTGGTAAGTGGAGCCTTAAGAGAGTTAGGTTTAAAAGTTTAAAAGGTCTGAAGAAGTGTACCACCTGTAATAATAATTATAATTTTAAAGATTACTAATTAGTATTCCTTAAACTTATGCTTAATATATGGAAATTAAACTTTACTATAACCGTGCTGATTAACTTTTACTAAAAAGGTGATAAGGCTTTTAACGAAGTTATTAAGAAGTTTAAGGAATAAGGGTGTAAAGAAAGTTAATAACTTATAGAGGAGGCAGATTTAGTAATAGAGAAGAGAGCTCCTGTAAGCTTTTTAATAGTAAAAGGCTCTTTTATAACAGCTATATACCCCCTAAGAAACTTTATAATCTTAAATTCTAGCACTACCCTTTATATTTTTAACAAGCTAATACAGTTCCATAATTACCACTACGTGCTGGAAAACGACTGTGTTTACACTGGAGATTTTACAGTTCCAATCTTAAGATATAGTGAAATAGACTTAAAGTTTACTTATCACGGTAAAAAGGTGCTCCTTCACCTTAAGAACGTTACGTTCTGTTAAGGTTTCACCTGTAACTTAGTCTTATTTTAGCAGTTTTATAAGTAGGGTATATAGTGGAATAATAAGCCTCTAGCAAATTAATTAGTTATTATAAACGGAACTGTACTTACTAACCTTATAAGCCATTATAACCAGTTTATTCTTAAATATGTTAAAAAGGAGGCTACGTACGCCTTATTTATGACGTGGAAGTGTTACTATATTAAGATTTGTAAGAAGAAGCTTATAGTAATAACCCCCTATCTCTAGCACCTACATTTAGGCCACCTAGGTAAAGCTGTTATAGAGCACCTTATTTATAATGTGGAAAAAGTGCACTTTTAAACCCCTAACCACGTAAAAGGACTTATAGGGTAATAACTTTACTATAGAGAGGTTAATCTTACTAATTACATTACCCTATTTTTAACGCTTATAAAGTGTAATAACTGCATTAAAGTTAAGTTTAAGAGGTAAGAAAGTAAGAGGGTAAGACTGTGGTTATAATTACCCTACTTACAGTAGGTGATTAACTTTCTAAATTATTATTAAAATACTAAGGGCTACTAGAGAATTATATTCTTTATAAATTGTTATAATGGCTTTATTATAGAGGTCCACCTGAAGGATAAGAAGGTTATAACAATTATGGGAGCTTTAAAACACTTTTAAGAAGTTTATAAAACCCAGTTCCACTATAAACCTTAAGAGATAAAAGCTAATAATAAGCTCTTTTAAGCTAAGGTGCTCTTTCGCTTCTTCTTATATAAAGGTGTGAAAATTAAGCCCTCCACCCTTAATACTTAATAACAGAACGGGGGTGTGGAGCGCTTAAGGGGTGTAATTAAGGTAAAAATAGCCTTTATAAGAGTAGGTTTAAAATTACCCTTTTACCTTTAGTGTGAAATTATCTCCTGTGTGGTATATTTAAATAATAGAACGCCACACTAATCGCTAAATTAGAGCACGTTTTATAAGGATATTATAATCCACGTTATAAAACTGGAAAGCTAGCCTTAATAAGCTTAGAAACTACACTTAGCTTATCTACACACTTATAGCTGTAAAGCCTTCACCTCTATTATAAAAGCGATTTTTAGTGAAAATAAGAAGAATAAGCTTAAATTAAAAGCCTAAATTAGTTATTTAATAAACTACAGGTCTTTAAACATCTATTAGATCTAAAACCCTCTTATAAACATTATAGTAAGTATGTGGGACGTGGTCTTTAATAAGATGGAGGTCTTTTACGGTGATTTAAAGCGTTTAAAAGATAACTTTAAGAATTAATTATTATAAGAGATAGAGGAGCTTTTAAAAGAGTTTAAACTTTTTAAAAGGAAATAAGATAAGTACACCTTAAGTCTTATTAGAGAAGAGGAAAAAGAAGTATTTTTTCTTAATCCTAGTAAAACATTTAAGTATGTAGAAAAGTTAATAAAGTGGTTAAAAAGTATTATTATTAATTAAAGTGTATTTAAAGGGTGTAAATAAAGAGTGACTAATTATTATTAACTAGTTCTATTATTTAAGGTGTTACTAACTCCTAAAAGTACACCCCCTCCTTATACAGTTATAACAGCCACCACTATTAGAAGACTCCCTAGCTTTTATAAAAGTGTAGTGAATATGGCATGTGTGTAAGTAAACTACTCCTTTTACAATTAATATAGGATAATACACTAAGGTAGACCCTGGGAGGTAACGTTTAATACTAGCCACTTAATGGTAAGCATTAGAACGCTAGAGGGGAGGCACACTATTAAAAAGGCTTTAAAGAAGGTTATAAGCTCCTAAAGTGGTGGTGATAATAGGGACCTTAGGTATAAACTTAAGAAAAAGGCGCCTAAAAGGCACCTTTTTAAAGGGAGAGTACACTGTAAAGATTTACCTGTTCCTTTAAAGAACCCCAGAGAGTTATAATATTACTCTTAAAATCTAAAATTTATATAGGTGTAGGTAATCCACTTATAAAGTTACTAAAAGATGAAATCCTAAATTAAGACTGTAAAAAGTAATATAAACGGTTATTAAATGTTTAATTATATATAAGTATTAACTTATAAGCTTAATAAATACAGTTTCTTATAGAAATGTAAGGTAAGATTAGTAATTTACGGAGATTAATAGTACGGCTTAATCTTTAAGAGCACTTACACCTTTACACTTATAAGTTAATTATTCCAGTTATTAATAGTAATTATAATGCGTTTTAACCTTAAGTTAATTTAATATAACGTAGTTAACACTTTTATTTATATTAAATTACCTTATAATATTTACATATAAATACTATTAAGTTTTAAAAAGAAAGGTATCGTTCTCCTACTTTAATAAGCTCTTTACAGGCTTAAAGAGTCCCCTCTCCTTTAATAACGCCATTTTAATACTTCCCTTTACAGAGAGGGCTTTAAACTAATACCTTATAAGCCCTATTATTTCACTAAAGGAGGTATAATTATCTTCTTCTATATTAATAATATAATAATTACTTATAAAGCTAAGTAATGGTGTGCTATGGTAATATTAATAGAGTACCTGGTGTAAACTTATAAGCTTTAAGGTAATAAACTGTTTTAATAATTCTTTAGAATGGAGATCCTTTAAGACTATAAGAAGCATTTAATTTAACTAAGCTAATTAGAGTATATTATAAAGTTAGAACGCCTACTTTATATAAGTTAAAGAGAGTATAAGAAGGAGATAACACAACCTTTAAAGAACCTTATTACCATTAAAAAGCTCCTAACTTACTTAGAGGAGGTTATTACAGCTTTAATACAGGATTACTAATATAAGGTGGGATTTATCCTTTATATTACTGTGATCTTTAAGCCAGATATCGCTTTTACAGCTTTTAAACTGCCGTAATTTAACTATAACCCTAAACCTCTTTATTATTACATAGCTAATTATTATATCCACTACCTCCTAAGCTCGTGGTACTTTACGTTAACTCTTAAGGGTAGGGATACCTTTAAGACCTAGAGTAATGCCAGTTTTACTAATAACTCTAAAGATCGTAAAAGCTCGTAAGCTTACGTTATAAAGCTTTTTAATAGTATAATAAGGTGGTAAGTAAATAAATAAGATACCGTCACCACATCCACTATAAAAACAGAGCTCCTCACCCTAATGTAAGTAATAAAGGAGGTAATGTACACAGATTACCTATTAAGTAAACTAGGTGTCTACCTTACACACTGTAAAGTTATCCTCTAATGTGATAATTAATAAACAATTAGCTTAATTAATAAAGAAACAGCCACGTTATAAACTAAACTTAAATATATGGATATTTATAATTACTAGCTCTAGTAAGAGGTTATAAATAGGAGGATCACGGTTAATTACAAGCTAACTAATAAGATGCTTACTAACAGCCTTATTAAAGCCTTATCAGCATTAAAGTTTAAACTATTCCGGAGCACTATAAGCGTATAAGACACTTCTTTATAACTGGCCGCATATGTAACGCGCAAGATCACGGCAGAGGATTTAAAGGCTAGGGAAGACCTTTTTAAAGGTGGTGAAGTGGTGGTTTTAAACCGGTTATTACCGGATTTAAAGTACGAGAGTATAAGTATGGGTAAGAGTGATTAAGGAGGCTCTGGAAACTACACTGTTTTGCGTTATTTCAACTGTTTCAAAGCTCTTATTTAGAAGTCAATCAACCACTTGGAAGTGGAAGATTGAGGGGGTGTGTTAAATTACGTAATCGCGCCTTGGCGCCACGGAACCGCAGCGCGGCCGAGCACCAGAGCTTCGCTTAGCTGAGAGGACGGCTCCCTGAATACAAGAAGACTTGATGGCGGTAATTACTGTGTTCTTGGTTGACTGCGTTGAATTCAACAGTTCTTGGCTGTGCAGATCCACGGATGCAGCCGCGGAGCGGCTGCGTGGATCCAGCCACACTGTTCCAACCATACTGGCCGGGTTAGGGTTGTAAAAACCCAACAACTGGCCACCCTCACGGCTATAATACCACGGCTTCCGCTCTCGAAGATAGAAATAAAAAATCACCTTCAACACATACTGTTTTCCAATACCTTAACCCCTTTTGTATTTTAACACTATACGTTATAGCTTTCTCTATATACTTCTTCTTAACTTATTTACAGTGCTCCTTCGTTACGTAATAGTTCTTATAGAAAGTTAAGCAGCTCTCATTATAGTTAACGTATACTAGTTTATATTATTCTAGTTTCTATTTTATTAAGCAGGTTTCTTTTCATTTTCTGACGTTTATATTATCCGTGTGTGATACTCCTACATATACAAGGTATCGTGGTATTTTATATAAAACTGTGCCTTATATCCTTATTTATTACTTTTAAAGTATTACATTACTTTCGCTTCTTCTTTAATGCATTTATAGGGGAAATGTTTATATTTAAGAATTATTCCTTTCTCTACTAATGTAATGTCTTCTAAGTGATATATTTCAATAAATAACTGTATAGTGTAAGGCGGTTTATTATTAGTTTACAGTTAGGTTAAGTGCTGATTAATTCTGCTAATCTAAACGTTATTTACTAAAGTAATGTTATTTATTATTTAATTTATTTCTATTACTAGATTATTACTTTTGATAAGTTATTCTGATACTCTTTTATTAAATACCACGTAAGTGTGCCTTTTAAGGAAAGCTCCTTTACTAAATGCTCTTTAGACTTATCTTTTGTTATTTAAGTTATTATATCAGTTTTATTTCTTTTCTTCAAACCTGATTATTACGTTACTAAACTACTAGAAGAGCTTTACTACTACTGCTTCTATTTTCTCAGTATATTAATTAATCCTTTAAATAAACGTTATATTTTTCTTAATCTAGTGCGAATCCATTCTGCATTACTAGTAAGACTAGGTTTTTGGACTAGCTCTTGTCTTCGTTATCTCGCTTAGCTTTAGACCTTATCCTTGTTCCAGTAGTAGTTATAGCGCATATTTTATATAGGCATACCTGCTGTGGAACAAAAAGTGAATTAAGGTAACGGGGCGTAAGTTTTAGTGGGGAGACTAGCTAAAGAAAACGTAGAAAGAGGGAATTAAAAGAGGTCAGGAGGAGAGGAATGGTAGTTATATGTGGGCTTATGGTATGCTAAGGGGAAGGACTCACTTTCGACCACTACCTCTAACCCCGTTCCCTTCTCTTTGGGTTCGTTGATGGACATCCCCCTCCCTCTCCTTCCTCAGGGCAGTGGCCATGTTCTAGACTCCTCGGCTAGAGTTGAAGATATTCAACTGGGGAACCGTGGCGCAGCACTTTGGGCCACTCGGGTGCTTAGCGCCTGTGCAAAGATGTGCCGCGGGTGCTTAGCGCTTGTACGGCCTGTTCAGGATCACGTGCGGGAAGTGCGTGCGGAGAGATTAGTCAGAAATACTGGATTCGGGGCCAGAAACACCCAAAGTAAGCCGTCGGGGGCAGATGATCAACCAACCAACCGATAACGATGGTGCCGATGACGACGGTGAGGGAGCCGTCCAACCCCAACAAGAGACTGCAACCACCATCGCCAACGCGGGAGCGCATTCCGAGGACGAAAGCTCGCAAACCAGCTTTCACTCCGCACTTTCCGACGAACATGACAGTATAGACGACGAGTCTGAGGAGGAGGAAATAGAAGTGAGGAGGAAGATCCCGCCAGCCGCACCGCCCGTAATCACTGGATCCCAAACAATTCAGCCACAAATTCGCGCGGTCATGGGAGGAGGAGCAGGGTGGCTCAAAGCAAGACACCCCAGCATGGAAGGACTTCGACACAAGCGGAAGTGGCATATATGCCTACTTCGGAGATGACGACGCCTTTAAGTCAGCAGGCGTTTATGGAGCGGTCTAGAGGGGGGGAGCTATCGAGACTTGTTCGGAGGAGGGTATACGTCACATCTGAGGGGGAGGAATCAGAAGGGATAACTGATTGAGCTGTGCTGTGAGTTGGTAATAAGTATGTGTGATGGAACTCTTCGCGAGCTAGAAGGAAGAATCACCCTTGCCTGTGGAGGAGATACCATTTTCCTGTAAAGGGCGAGGAAACCAGCCCTCACCGTGCGTAATTTCATGATTATACACATACCGTATTGATATCTTACACCTCCCGTTGATCAGCCTTAGTGAAAACAGCTATCCATGCCGTTAAACACGATAACCCTATTCCACTAAGGCGGCGCGTAGATTTCAAACTCTTCTGGAGCGGGAACCAACAACCCCCTTTCCCACCGCAGCCACCACCCCTACCGCGCCGAAGTACACACATAATACCCCTCCCAAAGCTTCTCACAGCTGATATGACACAACCCGCCCAAGAGATCATTCAACAGCCCAGGAAAACACAGCAGCGACCCGAGCAGCGAGGTCCTGCTGCTTATTCCGGGGTTGAGCTTGTAGCTATTAATTGGGATGTTAGCAATTCTTCTCGACTTCAGAGACTCTACTTTCAAGGAACGGAGAGTCGTACAAATCGTTCAAGGAAAGATCGTTACGGCTTGCCACGCTTTTGCAGTTGTCCTTCTTTCGGATTTCGTCGTACTTT
>Ga0247781_1000156_pt1 | contig 20187 bp, 19 predicted proteins | sample UWRJL184509B5_FD_179922 | JGI IMG/M metagenome (GOLD analysis project Ga0247781, IMG submission 179922) | Plant litter microbial communities from Arlington Agricultural Research Station in Wisconsin, United States - UWRJ-L184-509B-5 | ecosystem: Environmental > Terrestrial > Plant litter >...
ACAGCCGTTCCCGGCGCAGGATCGCCCCACGCGCCGCGGCGTCGGGCGCCGCGTCGTACTCGTCAAGGATCTTGGCTTTGAACTCTGCGGTGAATGTCCGACGGACCGGCCTGGCGTCCAGATCGTCAATTTCAGTGCGCTTCTCCGGCATGCTGGTGATCTCCCCTCAGACCCGTCCGGGGAGTGTATCCCCTGGTCAACGGCCTGTCTCACATCAGCGTGACAGGGAGGGTACCCTTCTCGATGCGCCTTCCAATGATCTTGTCGATCTCCATCACTGGACACACCCCGAAGACCTTGACCGCACCAATATGGATACGCATCACTACAGAACGCCACGGTACTCGCCAGAGCCGTTCCGTTGACAGAGCAAGTCGGCTGCCTGCCCGGCCCAAATCCAGCCGAGACGGAACCCGGAAGTTCGGGATTGCTCCAGGACGAGCACACGGCCACCGGGGACAGCGCGACCTTGCCGGCAAGGCGAGCAAGTCGCAGTCGGCGCGTAGTTAATCGCCTTCGTCGCAAACATCTACGCTATGCAAAGAAGCAGGTCAGAGCGGGTTTCAGGCTCCCGGTGGTCGGTAAAATCGAGGACAATCAGATTCTCCTTCTGAACCAGGACACCGACGGACCGCGGGCATGGTCGTTTGCCCGGCGGGAAGGTCGAGGACGGCGAGACTCTCACCGAAGCGAATGCTGTGCAGCCCTGCGCCGAGCCGACATGGCCCTGCGCCGGGCCGCCTCCGGCAGCGCACCGGACTGGCTCGGCGCCTCCAGCCCGCTCACCACGCCGGGTCCGCAATGCACTGCCTGCACGATCTCGGCCGTCACGCCCAGGCGGTCCGCCACAAACAGGAAGCGCTCGACCTGCCTGTCGACAACGTTCGCGCGGACGCCGGCGACCTGCGGTTGTGGGAGCATGCCGGGGACACTATGGCGGGGTGTACACCGCGAACTTATGCTCCTGACTGACGCCTTCGGCATCGAGCTAACGAAGGTATGGCGGCTTCGGTAAGCAGATCCGGCAACCATCGTTTAGCAGGAGAAGCAATAGCGAGATTTGTTTCCGGTCCGCCGTGACCTGGTTGGCTTCGCCGGGTTCGGGCCGGCGGTGCCGCCGGTTCAGGACGGCGAATCCATGCACGTCAGACCGCTTTCCGCCAAGCGATTCGTTGCAGCCAAGCTCTTGGAACGTTCGGACCAGCAGCCCGACTTTTGGGCCGCAAGCTCTCACCCTACGCGATCAACGTCGGGAAGCAGCGCGCAGGTAGGAGTGCTATCGCTACGTGTGCTACCGCAGCTGCGCCTGGAATTTATACCTTCGGCGCCACGAACCAACCCAAGATCTATCTGTACGAATAGCTAACCATCCGGTAAGAAGATTGGCAGCGCAGCGGAGCCGTAAGGTGACACTGCGCTATCCGGCGTACGGGGAGGCCAGCGTGGGAAATCAGCAGGACGCGCTACCGATCATGCTCGAGATCCCCGACGCACCCGAGGACGATGGCGCCGAAGCCCAAGCCAACTTCAGATTCCAATGTGAGGTCATCGCCCGCTGGTGCTACGGACTCTACGAGCCGGACGGCCCTGTCGCCGTAGTCTGCGAGCACCATGAGGACTTTGTCGTGGTGTTCGCAGACGGCAGCCTCGACCTCGCCTCCGTTAAACACCGCGGTCGAAACCGCGGCACCTGGTCCATCGCTGACCTCTGCGACGAAGGCGGTCTCACCCACTTGTTCGACCGGTGGCTCTCCGTCAGCGCCTCCGGCAGGGCCATCCGCGTTCTGCACGTCAGCAACGCCGGTCTCACCCAAGGATCCGGCCAATCCGCCGAACTGTCGAAACTCTGCGACAGCACACGACGCGATTCATTGCACCTGCTGGCCTGGGCGAAGAAACTCACGCGGCAGTTCCTGCTGGTCTCTCAACGCAAGCGGACGCCTTCCATACCTGTCCGCGATGCGCCGGCTCGTGCCGAACAGCTTCACGACGACGACTCGCTGGTGGCTGCAGTCAGCACCTTCATCACGATGCTGACGCTGGTGCCTGTTCCCCACCGCGACGACATCGCCGCCAGCTCCATCGTCGACAAGCTCCTACCACTCCATCAGAACGAAGGGTGGGGCACCCACGAAGGACAGAAGTACCACGACGGTGTCGTAGCCCTCGTCGAAAAGACCGCCCGGTCCTTCGGTAAACGCCGCCTCGACCTCGCCCACCGACTCATCGACATGGCGATGTGGCCCAGCGCTGCCGAACGGGAGGAACGCCTCGCCGCCCGCCTCCTCGACCTGCGTGTCCTAGAGACCGTCACCATCAACGGCACCGACGTCCCAATGTTCCCGGCCGGCGAAGCACCACTGCCCGCACCAGGCGGCGCCCAACTTCGCCGCAAGATGGCCGACGGCGGTCTCTCCGCCAGCGCTCACCACCTCGCCGAGCGTTGGCGGTCGGCCTGGTACACCACCCGTCGCTCTCGCCTGCCGGACCTGCCCGGCGACGCAGCAGTCATCTTTCAGATCGAAACCGAGGTGCTCGAGCAGGTCCTCGAAGCCCAAGAGGAAGTCGTACAGGCCGGAACGACGCCGTACGGCCCCGCCTTCTTCCACCGCCTCCGTGACAAGATCCGCGTCTCCACGTTCCGCGACCCGCCGCCGCTACGCATGAACGACCAACATGCACTCGGTGTCGCCTTCGAAGTCAGTGAGCAGTGTGAATTCGGCTTCCTGCCGCCGGACTCAGCGCCTCCGGTAAGCGGAGCCGAGCATGCCTGACCGCGATGCACGCGCACAGCTTCTGGCCAGGCGCCAACGGGCAGCGGCTCGAGCCATCGCCGCCGAAGCGGTATTCCACCAAGCCCGCGTCCTGCTGCTGATCGTCGCCTTCTCCGGCCGCATCCGAGGCCTACGGAGCCTGGCACGACTATCACGCCTCGATTTCCTCCTCCGCTTCCCGCCGGTCCTCGACTTCATGAACCTCGGACAGACCTGGCCTGCAACGGCCACAACGGTTTCCGCAGAACGCCACGCCACCGACACGGCCTTCGCCGGTTCCCGCTACGGCCTCTGGACCGACCGCTACACCCTCATCATCGGAGCCCTGCTCGGCAAACAACTCATCCGCGAAGTCCCTGGCCGGACCCTTGAAGTCATCGCCACAACCACCGGCCGCTCCGCAGCCGCCGAACTCGCCGCCGCATCGGAATGGGCAAGGACACGGGAGCGCGCTGACTTCCTCCACCAGCAACTCGACATCCCGGCCGCCCGCCTCGACCAGCTACTCCGTCCGGCAATCAAACGCATGGAAGCCGACCTCGCTAGGGACAACGCATGAGTAAGCGCCTGCGCGTCCGATCCATCGAAGTCTCCACTCCCAGCACCAGCCGGACATTCAACTTCGACCGGCCACTCACCGCCCTGATCGGTCCCGTCGGCTCCGGCAAATCAAGCCTGCTGATGCTTATCAAGCACGCCACAGGTGGCCGCGCCGCACTCACCCCGGCAGTCCGCGACAACGTCAACCGAGTCGTTCTCGACCTGCAGATCGAGAACACACGCCTTACCCTCGCCCGCAGCGTTCCGGACCCAGGCGGAAACGTCGAGCTACTCGACCCCCACACCCGCGACACCGATGAAATCCTGCCCGTCAGAAGCCGTGACGGTGCGGAGACCATCTCGGACCGGCTACTCGACCTACTCGCCATCCCCCGCGAACGCGTCCCCACACGCCGGCGCGGCGCCACCGCCGACACCGTGGCCATCACCTTCCAAAACCTGATGGCATACCTGTACGTCGAGGCCGTCGACATCGATCGCGAAATCGCCGGCCACACCCAGAGCCACACCGACCGGGCACGGCGAGCTGCTCGACGTCGAGGTGGCCGACGTGCGCACGTCGTTCTTCGACCTCGGCGGGCACTCCGTGCTCGCGGTGAGGATGATGGCGCACATCAAGAAGGCGTTCGGCCGCACCCTGCCGCTGTCCGCGCTGCTCGGCGGCGGCACCATCGAGGCCATCGCGGACCTGCTGCGGGGCGAGGGCGACATCGCCTGGGACAGCCTGGTGCCGATCCAGACCTCGGGCAGCCGGCGGCCGTCCTTCTGGGTGCACGCCGCGGGCGGCAACGTCCTGTCCTACCTGCCGATCGCCGCCCACCTGGGAGCCGACTTCCCGATGTACGGGCTGCAGGCCCGAGGCCTGGAACCCGGGCAGGAGCCGGGACGTGATCTGGTGCGGATGGCCGCCGAGTACGTGGCGGCGGTCCTGCGTCAGCAACCGCACGGCCCGTACATCATCGCCGGTTGGTCCTTCGGCGGCATGGTGGCGCTGGAGATGTGCCGTCAGCTGATCGCCGCGGGGGAGCGGGTGGCCGAACTGATCATGGTGGACACCGGCACCAACGACGCCTCGCCGCGCGGCATGGACCCGCAGGATCCGGTGTTCCTCGCCGGGATGGCCACCTTCCTGAGCAACGGCACCCTCGCCGGCCTGCGCCCGGACCTCATTGCCGAGCTGCCGCCGACGGACCGGGCCGGTCACGTCGTCGAGGTGATGCGGCAGGCCGGCATCCTGCCCACCGGCTTCGAGGTGGCCGACCTGCACCGTACGCTCGCGGTCTATTCGGCCTGCAACGACGCCTACCGTGGCTACTCGCCGGCCGGGCTGCCGGTGAAGACCACCCTGATCCGCGCCGCGGAGAATCCGGATCCGGATCCCTCGCTGGCCTGGCGGGCGTCGCCGGAGGCCCCGCTGCGGGTGATCGGCGCCCCCGGCAACCACGTCAGCGTGATGACCCCGGTCCACATCGCGGCGTTCGCCGACGCCCTCGGCCGGGTCCTGACCGAGGCCTCGGCATGAGCGGGGGACTCGCTGACCGCCTCGGTCTGCCCCGGGAGCGTTACTCCCTGCGGTACGGCATCGCCGGGCTGGTCTCCGCACTCGGCAACGGACTGTTCTATCCGTTCTCGCTGATCTATTTCCACCACTGTGGGCGCTCACGTATTTCCCCTGGCTTGGGCTCATGGAATGGGACTGGCCGAGGACTGGCGCGGATCGTGAGCGGAGTCGTTAGAAGGGCGGCTGTCCGGGTTCGGCGGGAAGAGCTTCGCGGGTGTCGGCGGTCCAGTGCTCGATGTCGTCGGGCCATGGTGCGGGGCGGCCGTTGTCGTCCCAGAAGCCGGTTTCGGCACCGGTGACGTGCATAGTGGCGTTGAGCCGCTCACGTTCGGCTCGTTCCGGGATGTCGAAGCCGGGCTCTGGCTTGGTCATGCCGTGGCTTCGCCGTGGGTGCGTGGGCCGGTCGGTGGCGTGTCGGGAGGCGTCGACGAAGCGGTCACTTGGTGCCGGCTTGTGCCTTGGGTCGTTTGTTCGGCCGGTAGGACGGGCCGTTCATGAAGACTTGGTGGCTGTTGTTGATCAATCGGTCGAGCAGGGACTCGGCGACGACGGGGTTGGGGAACAGCGGATACCAGTCCTGGGGTGCCCGGTTGGCGGTGATCGCGATCGAGCGTCCCTCGGCGACACGCTGGGAGATCAGCTCGTAGAGGTCATCGGACTGGCCCGGGGTGAACTCCCGCATCGCGAAGTCGTCCAGGATGAGCAGGTCGGCTTTGACGTGTGCCGCGAGGCGTTTGTCGAAGGTGCGGTCGGCGTGACCGCCGGCGAGGTCGGCCAGTAAGCGGCTGGTCTTGTGGAAGCGGACCTCGGCACCGGCGCGGATGGCCAGGTGCCCCATGGCCTGGGCGACGTGGGTCTTCCCGACGCCGACGGCGCCGTAGAGGATGAGCGATTCTCCGGCTTGCAGCCAGCGCAGCGCGGCGAGGTCACGGATCTGCGCGGCGGGCAGTTTCGAGTTGGCGGAGAAATCGAAGCCTTCGAGGGTGGTCTCGGTGTCGAAGCGGGCGCGGCGAAGTCGGCGGCTCATGGCGACCTGTTCGCGGGCGGGTGATCTCGTCGTCACAGAGGATCTGCAGGAACTCCAGGTAGCCGAGGTCGCCGCCCTGTGCTTGGGCGAGGCGGGCGTCGAGGGTCTCCAGCATTCCGGACAGTTTCAGAGCCCGGAGGCTGTCGGCCAGGGCGGGGCGCAGGATCGTCATCGTGTCTCGGCCTTCGTCGCTTCGGCGGGGGTGAGCAGGGTGCGGGTCATGACGCGGCGTCGTGTGGCTCGTCGTCCCCGGCGTCGTCGCGACGAGCGGGTCTCGGCTCGCTCGTCGTCTCGGCGCTTGGTGCGGCGGCCGGGGCGGGGAACGGGATGACGTCGGCGAACAGGCCGGCGGGGCCGTGAAGGAACGCGGGCGCCCCGGCGTCGCCGGTGGGCCGGTCGGCCTCGATGTCCTCGAGTCCTGCGGCCAGGATGTTGCGGATGGTCCGATAGGACGGATCGCCGGCCGTGGCGGCCTTGCGGCAGGCAGCTTCGAGACGGGCGTCGGAGTACTTGCCGGACAGGTTGAGAATCGCCTGCGCCGAACGCAGCCGATGCAGCGCTGGCCCGTCCAGCAGTTCGGCGATCACCGCGGTCGTCGCAGGCCCGGTCTGCTCGGCCCGCTCGCGACACCACTGCGGAGTCCGCGTGTGGAAAGCGATCTTCTCCGGCGGGTAGTCCGCGACGTCCGGGGCCCGGCCCTTGTCCTTGCGAACGTGGGTCTTGACCAGCTCGCCGTGGTGGAAGACCTGCACCATCGTCGGGGTGGCGCGGATGTCGACCAGCTGTCCGATCAATCTCCAGGGCACCGAGTAGAGCGCTTTGCCGCATTTGACGTGGACGTCCGGGGCGACCTTGGCCCGCGACCACTCCGCCAAGGTGAACGCCGTGACCGGCAGCGGGGTCAGCGTGCCCGCCTCGGCCTGGTCGAACACCTCCATCGGGGTGCGCCCGTCCAGGCCGCGATGCTTGCGCTGCCCGGCGACCTCGCGGCACCAGTGCAACGCCGAGGCCTGCATCTCGACCAGCGAGGTGAACTCCCGGCCCTTCCACCAGGAATCGCGGATGTAAGGCATCTGCCGCTCGACGCGCGGCTTGTCCTTGGGCTTGCGGGCCCGTGCCGGGTCGACCAGGACGCCGTAGTGCACGGCGAGCTCGGCATAAGCCCGGTTCAGCTGCGGATCGTAGAGGTCAGGCTTGTCGGCGCCGGTCTTCAGGTTGTCCGGAATGAGCCGGGCCGGACAACCTCCGAAGAACGCGAACGCCTCGACGTGACTGGCCGTCCACGACGCCTGATCCATGCTGATCACCGGCCGCACGAACATGTGCCGCGAGTGCGACAGCACCATGACGAACGCCCAGATCCGCTGCGAACGCCCCGTGCGCGGATCCATCCAGGAGCCCAGCAGGCCGTAGTCGATCTGCCCTTCCAGGCCCGGATCGGGGTCGGCCCGCAACACCGTCACCTTGTCCCGGACCGCGTCCTCGGCCAGGTTCGCCGTGACATACCGCTTGAACGAGGCCAGCGACCCCGTCACTGCGTGCTCGTCACGTAGCCGCTGGTGGATCGTCGCCTTGGTCACCCCGGCCCGCAGCATCTCGACGATGTAGTCATGGTGCTTGGCGAAGTCCGGCCAGGTCACCTGCCGCAGCCGGGTATCGGTCAGATGCGGAAACCACTGCTTGACCAGCGGCTCCCAGTCTTCCTGGCTCATCGGCGGGGTCCCGCCCGGCACGAATCCCGCCGCGATCGCCGCCTCGACATACCGCCGGATCGTCTTGCGGTCCACTCCCAACGAGCCCGCGACGTCGTACTGAGACCGGCCCGCATACCAGTGCACCAGGATCTCGGTTATATCGATCACGTGGAACGTCCTCCTCGCCATCCGCTCCCCAGAGGGCTTGCTGGCGAGAAGATGATCTACGAGGGAAGGAAAGGATCTTGGCAACGGCGGCGGAACGCTCGCCGTCTCCTTCACGAACACCACGAGCGGCCAGTTGTGGTCGCCCGGTCGTGCCTGTGATGAGCGGAGTTGTTTCCGACACGGCCTGGCATCCTGGCCCCATGGCCGATGACGAACTGGACAGCTTGCTGACCGAGCAAATCGCCTACTATCGGACACGCGCCGTTGAATACGACTCCACGTACCCGTTGGACGTTCACGCCGACGCGGGCGCGCGAGCTGAACTCCTGACCAGGCTCGAACAGCTTGCGCCCTTCGGCAAGACACTGGAACTTGCGTGCGGGACCGGGCAATGGACGGTCGAACTCGCCCGCCGCGCAACAGCAGTGACCGCTGTCGATGCTGCGCCAGAGGCGATGGCGATCTGCCGCCAGCGCGTCGGGACAGCTCCCGTGCATTTCGTCGAAGCTGACCTGTTCACGTGGCGACCGAGGGAACGCTACGACTTCGTCTTCTTCTCCGCGTGGTTGTCACACGTGCCACCGCAGCGCTTTGACGCCTTCTGGGCGCTTGTTGCCGACTGCTTGAAGCCAGGCGGCAGCGTCTTCGTGATCGACGAACTGCCAGCCGTTGCCGCCGTCGAACGGTCGGCTCCCGAACAGCCCGCCCCGGCAGTGCTTCGCGAGGTCTCCGGAGGTCGGGCATTCCGCGCTGTCAAGGTTCTCTACGCCCCCGACGAGTTGCAGGTCCGGCTTGATGCCCTCGGCTGGAAGTCAGACATAAATACGGTGGGCTGGCGGTACTTCTCCGCTTCACTGCGCCGAGACGAGCGATGAATGCGGAGATCCGCGGCGGACCCGAGGCGCGATACCCAGTCCATGACGAGCGCGCACCAGGGGAAATACGTGAGCGGATCACGCCCTCATGGGGGCATTACGTGAGCGCTGACAACCACCAGCTCGGGACTTCGCTGGTCGGTCTCGGCCTGTGCCTGACCGTCGCGGCGGCGCTCGGCGCCCTCGGCGTCAGCCGGACCGGCCCGCTGATCGACCGGTTCGGCGCCCGGAACGCGCTGGTAGCGACCGCCGTCGTGCGCGCGGCCATCTTCGCCGCCTACCCTCTGGTGCATCACCTGTGGGTCTTCGCCGTGCTGGCCACGGTCGTGGCCCTGGCGAATCGGACGGACCAGACCGCCGGTCAGGCGATCGTCAGCGGCCTGGCCTCCGAGGAGACCCGGCCACGCTGGTTCGGTCTGTCCCGGATGACGCTCAACCTGGGCATCGGCGGGGGATCGCTGATCGGCGGGCTCCTGCTCGGCTCCCCCTCCGGATACACCTGGCTGGTGCTGGTCAACGCCGCGGCCTTCGCCGTGGTCGCGGTCATCTACCTGGCCTTGCCGTCGATCGTGGTGCACGTGCCGGAGCGCGAGTCTTCCGCCGGGGTGTGGAAGGACCGCCTTTTCGTCAAGGTCGCGGCGATGAACGGCCTGTGGATGGTGATCGCCCTGGCGGTCGAGGTCGGCCTGCCGGTCTACCTGGTGCTGTTCCTGCACCAGCCGGCCTGGACGGTGAGCGTGGTCTTCGCGGTCAACACCGCGATGGTGGCGCTGTTCCAGCTGCCGGTGGCGCGCATGGTCCAGGGCCACCCCCCGATGCGCCTGTTCGCGCTCGGGCTGATCATCTACGGGGCCTCGTTCCTCGCCTTCCTGGCCGCCGGGGCTTTCCGCGGACCGGGGCTGCTGATCGGCCTGGTGGTGGGCGTCGCGGTCTTCACCACCGCCGAGATGCTGGTCGCGGTCACCGGCATGACCGTGGTCAACGGGCTCGCGCCGGCCGACCGCACCGGCGCCTACATCGGGCTGAGCTGGATGTTCGCCGGAGTCGGCAGCGCGCTCGCACCGACCGTCTTCACGGCGGCGCTCGAGGTGTCGCCCTCGGCCCTCTGGGTGGCCCTCGCGGTCCTCGCCGCCGTTCTGGTACCCGTGACACTTCGCCTCCAAGCGCCCGTCGAGCAGCGGATGCGGGAGCTGTCCACGCCCGCCGCCACGACGGCCTGACGAAAGAAACCCCATGACCGACATGCGTCCCTTGCACACGAACCACCAGGCGTTCTGGCGCCACATGGCCCGATCCACCGGCGGCACGCACCGGGAGCTGCCCGGCGGGGCCCTCATCGTGGCGACCGGGATAGCCGCGACCGCCTACAACCAGCTGCACTGCGACGGCGCCGACAGCGCCGCCATCGCCGAGGCGGCGGCCTTTTTCGACGACCGGGGCCTGCCGTGGCGGATCAGCGGCATCGAGCCCGGCGCGGCGGCCGACTCCTTCGCGGCTGCCCGGGGCGTGGCCTTGGAACCGCTCTACCCGATCATGAGCCGGGCCGCCGTGGGCGTCGATCCCGCGCCCGCCGGCGACTTCACCGTGGACGTCGCCCGCACCGTGGACGACGTCCGGGAGTTCATCGACTGCGCGGCGGCGAGTTTCGGGCACGCTCCGGAGCTGATCGAGGCGCTGGCCGGCCCCGAGACGGTGGCCGACCCCCGGTTCCGGCTCTACCTGGGCCGGTCCGGCGGGCGCTGCGTCGCGGTCAGCGTCGGCGTGCTGGTTCCGCAGGACGGTACGGTCGGTGTCTACTTCGTCGGCGTACGGGCCGAGTCCCGCCGCCGTGGTTTCGCCCGGGAGGTGACGGCCCGGGCGATCGCCGACGGCGCCGGGCAGGGTGCCGCCACCGCCGTGCTGCAAGCCACCCCGGCCGGCTACCCGGTCTATACCCGGATGGGCTTCACCCACGCCGGCGACTACCTGCTGTGGGACTTCCCGAGGTCCGAGGCCGTCCATGCAGGCTGATCCCACAGTGGTGGACGTGCTGGCCGAGCAGGTCCGCCGCGCCCCGCAGCGGACCGCGATCGTCGGCCAGGACACCCGCTTCACCTACGCCGAGCTCGACGCCCGCACGGCCGGCCTGGCCCGGGCGATCGCGGAGCACAGCGCTACCCGCGACACCCCGGTCGGCGTCCTGCTCCCGCGCGGGGCCCGGCAGCTCGCCGCCCTGCTCGCCGTCCTGCGCTCCGGAGCCGCGTACGTCTGCGCCGACACGGACCAGCCGCGGATACGGCTGCGGGAGATGTTCCGCGGATGCTCGGTTCTGCTCACCGACGGCGAGGCTGACTGGTTTCCGGGAACCGTCCTGAACCCGGAGCCCGGGCCGGCGCCGGCCGGCGGGGAACCGGGCCCGGAGCGTCCCACGGCCGGCGATCTGGCCTACCTGCTCTACACCTCGGGCTCCACCGGCAAGCCCAAGGGGGTCGCCGTCACCCACGCGGGCCTGGCGAACTACGCGACCCACCTGGCCGCGCTCGTGCAGGCCGCGCCCGGAGACTCGTACGCGACCGTGACCAGCCTCAGCACCGACCTCGGCAACACCGCCGTTTTTCCGGCGCTGATCTCGGGTGGCTGCGTCCACCTGGTCCCGGCCGACACGGCCCGCGACCCGGTCGAGTTCGCCGAGTACATGCAGGCCAACCGGATCGACCATCTGAAGATCACGCCCTCGCACCTGACCGCCCTGCTCGAGTACCCGGACCCGGAGGTGCTGCCCCGGCGGACCCTGCTGCTCGGCGGCGAGGCGGCGCGGTGGCGCCTCGTCGATCTGGTCCGGGACATCGGGGACTGCCGGATCGTCAATCACTACGGCCCGACCGAGACCACCGTCGGTTCGCTGACCTACGACGTGGACAGCGCGTCGGCCGGGCATCGCGCAGCGCCGACCGTACCGATCGGGAGCCCGATTGCCGCGACCCGGATCCGCATCGTCGACGACGAGCTGGCCCCGGTGTCGCCCGGTTCTCCGGGCGAGCTGCTGATCGCCGGCGCCGGCGTGGCGCGGGGCTACTGGAACGACCCCGAGACCACTGCCCGAAGATTTCTCACCCTGGCCGACGGCGACCGGTTCTACCGTACGGGTGACCGGGTGCGCGCCTTTGCCGACGGCACGGTCGAGTTCCTCGGCCGCCTCGACCACCAGGTGAAGATCCGGGGGTACCGGGTGGAGCCCGGGGAGATCGAGGCGGCGATCGGCGGACATCCCGGCGTGGCCACGACCGCCGTGGTGCCGGTGCCGGAGGGCGACGATGTCGTCCTCGTGTTCTGAGCCGCCTACGTCGTCCCCGCCGCCGGCGCCTCGGTGGACGAGGCCGGACTCCGGCGGTTCCTCACCGGTCTGCTGCCGCCGCACATGGTGCCCACCCGGCTGACCGTGACGGCCGCGCTGCCGTTCACCGCCAGCGGAAAGATCGACCGCCCGGCCCTGGCCGCTGTGCAGGAAGGGAATTGACCGGCATGCCACCTACTTCGCCGCTCGCACTGGGGGAATCCCGGGTCCGTCGCTACTACGAGCTGGTCGACCGCGGCGACGTGGGCGCTTTGATCAGCCTGTTCGCCGACGACGCGGTCTACTACCGGCCTGGATACGCCCCGCTGACCGGCCGGACCGAGCTGGAGCGCTTCTACCGGGCCGACCGGGTGATCAGTGCGGGCCGGCACACGTTGTCCACGCTGGTCGGCTCGGCCGGCCACATCGCGGTGCACGGACACTTCGACGGGGTCCTTCGCGACGGGCAGGCCGTCTACCTGCGCTTCGCGGACTTCTTCTCGCTCAACGACGAGGGAACGTTCGCCCGCCGGGACACCTTCTTCTTCGCTCCGATGGTCTGAGGAGAAAAACGTGCCGGTCCGACTGTCCGCCCCCAGCCGCCCGCCCGCCGGGTTCGGCGAGGCGTTCACCGCCCACATGATCACCACCCCGTTCGACGCCGAGGTCGGCTGGGGCGCGTCCCAGCTCCGCCCGTTCGAGAACCTGCCGATGAGCCCGGCCATGGTCGGACTGCACTACGGGCAGGTGGTCTTCGAGGGACTCAAGGCCCATCGGCGGGCCGACGGCTCGCTGGCGGTCTTCCGCCCGGAGGCGCATGCCCGTCGCTTCCAACGCTCCGCGGAGCGGCTGGTCATGCCCGCGCTGCCGGAGCAGACCTTCCTGCAAGCGGTCGACGACCTGGTCCGCGTCGACGGTGGCGAGCTGCCGGCCGACCCCCAGCTGTCGCTGTACCTGCGTCCCGTCCTTTTCGCGACCGAGGAGTGTCTCGCGCTGCGGCCGGCCCGGCAGTACCTCTTCCTGGTGCTGGCCTTCGTCACGGGCAACTTCTTCTCGGACCGGCCCGAGCCGGTGTCGGTGCTGATCAGCCGCAACTACTCTCGCGCGGCACCGGACGGCACCGGCACGGCGAAATGCGCGGGCAACTACGCCGGCGCGTACGCGGCCCAGGTCGAGGCGGCTCGAGCCGGCTGTCACCAAGTGGTGTGGCTGGACCCGGTAGAGCGCCGCTGGGTGGAGGAGATGGGCGGGATGAACATCTTCTTCGTACGAGGAAGCGGGCCGTCCGCGGGGATCGTCACCCCGGAGACCACCAGTACGTTGTTGCCCGGCATCACAAGAGACTCCTTGCTCACCATGGCCCGGGACCGGGGCTACCGGGTCAGCGAGGAACACGTGTCGGTGGATCAGTGGCGCGACGAGTGCGCCGACGGCACGATCACCGAGACCTTCGCCTGCGGCACCGCGGCGCTGGTGACTCCGGTCGGCAGCGTCCGGGACGACCAAGGCTCCTGGACCGTCGGCACCGGAGCACCTGGCCCGGTCACCATCGAGTTGCGGCAGGCACTCAGCGACATCTATCAGGGGCGCACGCCGGACCCCCACGGGTGGATGCACTCCGTCAGCTGAGCCGCCCTCGGGCCGGCTGTGGTCGGATCGCGAGCACAGTCTGCCGTCCGTCGGTGAGGGGGTGCGGTGCTGCCGTGGTGGAGGTGGTCCAGTTCAGCAGGCGCCGCACTTGATTGGCCGTGGTCACACGCCTGGTCACAGCGTTGATCAACCATTGCTGGATTAGGTGAACTCGGGCTGCATTGCGGTGCCGTTCTGTCCGTTCTTCTGCATATTTAGACATGGGCTGGCAGTGCTTAACTGAATTTCAATGCGGCTGGGGGTCAAGGGGTCGCAGGTTCAAATCCTGTCAGCCCGACTTTTTGGAACGTCTTCGCAGGTCACAGGCTTGCGGGGACGTTCTTTTTATTGATACCCAACGATGCATGGCTTCGACTGACCCCTTTACTAGGCGGTCGCGTGTACGAGCCTCCGGGCGATGTTTTCCCAGTTCAGAGTCGCTTTTTCTGGCTAGGTAACCGGTTCTGTAGAACCCCTTGACTCGGTGTGCTTCTCCCGTTGCTGATCCACTCTGCCTGGCGGCGTCTTTGGTGTTGCCGCAGGTCAGTGCGTTGTGTAGGCCGTTCGGGTGTACGGCCTTGAGGTCGCGGGGCAGAGGTACGACCCTTTACTCGTGAGCTGGCACCGCTCGGCGGCGGCGCTCCACGTTGTGGGATGTGAGCACGCCGCTTGGTGACCCCTTGACTCGGGTGCTTACGGCGGTGGTCAGCGACTCCTTGACTCGGGAGCGGGCGTTGAAGATCGAGAAGCTGCTTGCGAGGGTGCGGGCCGAGGCGTGGGCGCTGCTGCTGAGGGACTGGGATCGGTCGTTGCGGGCCGGGAACCATCCGGAGAGCACTCGGTACAACTACGTTCTCGCCGTGTTGCAGCTTGCCATCTTTCTCGGTGAGCAGCCGCCGGAGACTGATTCCGCTTCAGACCCGACCTTGGTGGACCGGCGGCAAGTGGTGGCGTTTCAGGCGTGGGTGATCGAGACACGGTCGGCGGGGACCGGGCTGAACAAATACAAAGCGTTGCAGCAGTTCTTCGGCTGGCTCGTTGCCGAGGGTGAGATCGAACGGTCGCCGATGAGCGAGGTGCCCAAGCCGACGGCAGTCCAGGAGCTGGTCGAGGTCCTCAGCGATGAGGAGACCTCGCGGATCCTTGAGGTCTGCCAGGGGCGTGACTTCGTGCAGTTACGTGATCAGGCGCTGGTGCGGATGTTTTACAACACTGGCGGGCGTCTGTCCGAGATAGGTGATCTGTTGCTGTCCGACGTTGATTTGGATACCGACTCGGTCGTGCTTACTGGCAAGGGCGGCAAACAGCGTCGGGTGCGCTTCGGCGCCAAGACCGCTGCTGCGCTTCGCCGGTACGTGCGAGCGCGCAGTCGGCGCTCGGGCTTGGCGGGCGTCGACCAACTCTGGATCGCTGCGAAGGGTGCTCGCCCGTTGAAGTCGAACGGTGTCAAGATCCGTCTCAAGCGGTTAGGGGAGAGGGCTGGGGTTGATCACGTGCATGCGCAGCGGTGGCGGCACAGCTTCGCGCACGAATGGAAGCTGGCCGGCGGCGACACCGGCATCTGATGTTGCTGATGGGCTGGTCGTCCGAGGAGATGCCGCGTCGTTACGGCGCCAGCGCGGCTGCGGAACGGGCTCAAGCAGTTCACGCCCGGCTCGGTGTCGGCGAGCGTGTATGACGCGCTCTGTCATTTACCTGTCCGGCGTCGGGAGCGCCGCTACGGCAAGGCGATCAGCCCGGCGTGGTTTCGTCCGAAACTTGCAGCGCTCCGAGCTTGCGATAGACGTGCTCACCTGCAGGCAGTTCGAGCTGCACCGTCAGCCCGTCCTCCGGAACCTGCTGGCCGACGATGTCCTCAGCGCTGACCAGGGGAGCATCGGTTGATGTAGGTGATGCTGGGCCCGAGGTCGAGCTCCCGACCGCCGATGCGCACCACGGTTTGCTCGCGGGCGTAGGCCACCCGGAACTCGTCGGCCATGAACGAGGGTAGCGGGCCGGGACGACTGGGCGTGAAACTGAGTTTCACCCGCCCGCTTGCGACGGCAACGTGTTCGCCTGCGATCAGCTGGGCTGACTGTTCGATCAGCCCAGCCTCGTGCCGTGTCAGCGTCTTTGGGACGGCAAACATCGACTTGGTGTGGTCCTGGATGATGCCGAGCTGTTCGACAAGAGCGGTCACCTCGAGCAGATGGTCATCGGGCATCTGCTCCGTTGCTGCGCAGTCGATGGGATCAACCTCCTCGAGCTGGAACACCAGACGCAACAGGTGAGGAGGTCGGACCGCGGCGATGAAGCGCAGCGCGGGAAGCGACGCCGCGGGCGTACCCGGCGCGGCACCGGTCGGCGCGAGTGTCATCAGGCCTGCCCGCGTCACCGTGTCCACGCGAACCTTGATGGCGAGCAGGCCGGTGACGTCGCTGCCGTGAACGGTGAAGCCCCGCTGTCCGTCGAGGCGTTCGGCGAAGACCACCTCGAGGTTCTGCTGCGGGAACCCGGCTGCGCTCAGCGCGGTCAGGGTTCCCCGTACCGGCGGATTGAGCTTGTCCGGCACGGTGGCGACCCACAGCTTGCTCGTACGGCTGGTGCGCGAAATGCCCAGCTCCGGCGGCGCCGCGAGCGTGAAGGGCCCAGCGATGTCACCGGAGACTTCGAACGCACCGCCGTAGTCCATCGCGTCACGGACACGTTCGTAAACAGAGTTGCCCGCGGGAGTGTCCGTGGCGAACTCCAGCGTGCCGGAGAACGTGATGGGCGCCCGCTCGGCCGCGTCGGGATCCTTCGCAATGACCGTGATCCCCGTGCCCCCGTCGCGGTAGGCCGTCTCCAGCCGATAGTCGGGCGACACTTCGTTGGCGCGGCGGGCCAGCGCCTCGGCCCGGGCCACGAGATCGGGCACGCCGCCGACCAGCGTGTCCCGCTCAGCGTGGTGCTCCCGGATGGCGTAGAGCAGCTCATCGTTGATGTCGTTGAGCGCGCCGCGAATTAGATCCGGATGGGCGTCGAGCTGAGTGTTCAGCCAGGTCAGGCCACGCCACCTGAGGATGAAGCGATATTTCTTGCGCAGGTTATCGAACCACTGGAGCTCGTCGGGGTTGTGGTTGATCGGCACGACCAGGTACCACTCTGCCGGTTTGAGCTTGGCGGCCGCCACCAGCGACTTTTCCACCTGCTTCCGGCGCGCTGGCGACCGAGTGCTCAACCGGCCCGTGAAGCTCTTGAGCTCGAAGATGATCAGTTGTCCGGCGATGCGCAGCTGAACGTCGCGCCCGCCATCGCCGCCGGAGCCGTCCATGACCTCCGCATCCGGGTGCAGCCGGACGAGCAGACGCGACGCCAGATCCGCGTACTGCGGTTCGTGAAGCTCGTCCCACGGAACCGACACCACCCGCTACCCCTCCTGGCCATGGCGGACCGCTCACGCCCGACCGTACGAGGCGTGGTGACCGTCGGCGGCGCTGCGGCCCTGAGCCAGCCTGTACGGCAGAGTAGCGGCGATCTTCGCCGAGACGGTAAAGCGATCATGGCCGGACATGACGGACGTGCGGTGCGATTGCCAAAACGTCAGAGGGGCCCGCTAGCGTGCACCCGTGCTCGACATGGACATCACGAAGCAGCCGCGCCGGATCAGCGAGTGGGAAGCCGTGCTTCATGCGGTCTTCAACGCCAACGACAGTGACGAACAGACATGGCTGGAGTGGAAGTCCACCCTCGACCTGCGCTCCAAGGAGCAGATGGCCACGGTCGTGGCCAAGGCGATCATCGCGATGGCGAACCGCGACCCCGGCAAGGCTGCCACGACCGTCGGGGGCATCGGCATTCTGCTGATCGGCATTGAGCCCGGTAGCGTGCAGGGCGTGCAGCCGGTCGACAACGCGGACCTCGACAAGCTGGTCACCCCGTATGTCGGCGCCGACGGCCCGGTCTGGAGCCCGCATTGGACTCAGTTCCAGGGGCGCACGGTGCTGATCATCGAGGTTGCAGCGCCGCAGTGGGGTGATCCGATCCACTGCTTCCATCGGGAAGCCCCCGGTGTCTTTGACGGTGCGGTGTTCGTCCGTAAGCTGGCCCAGTCCGCGCGGGCGAACCACCTGGACATCGCCCGGCTGGGGGACCGTCACGCCGCACGCATCCCGGACACCTTCGACGTCACTGTCAGCGCCCACAGCGCCCGCGCGCTTTCGCGCTTCGGCTGGCAACCCGAGTACCTCAAGCGGTTTCTGGCCGTGCAGAAGGAAGAGCTGATGAAGCCGCTCCTGGCTGCCCGCCGAGCCCGTTCGGCACCGACTACCAGCCTGGTCGACAAGATCATCGCTCAGGGCGGGAGCGGCGCTCTCGATCTCGGGCTGGGAGGCGCATGGGACAAGATCGCCGAGGACCGCAGCGAGAAGCAGTTCGAAGCCCAGGTGGATGCCTACCTCGAGGCCATCCGCGCTGACTGGTCAGTCATCATGCGCCGGGCCGCCGTGCACATGCTGAACCCGGCGAGCTTCGTGCTGACCAACAACTCGACCCGCAACTACCAGGAGGTCTTGGTCGAGCTACACGTGGCCGGCGACGCCGACGCGGACGAACACGACCCGGACGCCGAGGACCTCGACCTGTTCGCGCTGCTGCCCGAGCCGCCGCGGGCTTGGGGACCGCGCGACAACCCTGTCCTGCGTAGCTTCCTCCCTAGCTGGCACGGCACTGACTTCTCCGCGCCGCGCGTGCAGCTGCCGCCCCCTTTCACGATCGACAACGGCGGCAGCTTTACTCTTACCTTCGCGCCGGTGACCCTGCGCCCCCAGCAGCGCCACGTGCTGGCCGACAACATCTGCCTGCTCATCCCCACGGCCCGCACCGAGCCGATCACCGCGACGTGGACCGCGACTGCCACCAACACCGACGGGCCGCCGGCCGTCGGCCGTCTCACCATCGACATGCACGGTGAGGACCTCGACGTCCTCGCCGCAGCCCTGCGCGCCGGGGGCGCCGATGACTGAGCACACCGAAGACGACGGCGCCGTCATCGACGAGACCGTCGCCGTGCTGGCCGGCGCCGGGATAAGCGCACTGCTGACACTGCTACTCAGTCCTGGCGGGGCGGCGGACGCAACACTGATCTTTGCTGCCACGTAGCCGGCATTCGGGGAGCTCGCTTACCTTGCCGCACGACAGTGCGCACCGCCGCCCGCCCTCAACGTGCCATCGATGTCCCTACCGCGAGCGCAGGCTGGACAGTCGGCGAGGTCGTTTGTACCACCTGGGCCCGGGTCAGGCGAGCTGGTGACCGCTTGTGTCGGTAAGATTCCGTACAGTGGCCAATTGCTAGATGGTGTCGGTAGCCTCACTCACGGATGTCAATACTTTAGTGGTGTGAGGGTGGCTGTGGACGTCAATGAAATCGCAAGCAGGGCGGCGACGGCGCTGGTGACGGCGATGGTGACCGACGGGTGGCCGTGGGTGCGTGATCGGGTGGGTCGGCTCTACAAGCGACGGGCTGCTGGCGATGAGAGCGAAGTTCTTGTCGACCTTGACGAGATGCAGGAGCGGTACCTCGCGGCCGAGGCCGGCTCGCAGGCGGAGACTGCGCGCGACTTGACGTCGGAGCTACGCGCGTTGATCCGTACCCGGCTCCGTAGCGATCCGTCGTTTGCCGCTGAGTTTGAGGCGTTAACTTCGGAGATCACCAGCCGGATCGGGGAGCCCGGCGCGACGCCGAACGTGATCCAGAGCGGCCATGCGACCGGTTTCGGTACCGTCATGCAGGCCGGCCGCGACATCCGCAAATGACCGCAGAGGTGTTGCAGTCCGCGACCGCATCCGATCATGGCAGCGTCAACCAGGCCGGCCGCGACCTAATCTTGCGGCGCCAGCACCTTCTGTCCTCGACCGACGTGACCGTAGAGGCGCGCGGGGGCGGGAAATCCTTTGTCGAACCGCCGCACTACGCGGCGGCGGCTAAGATTCTCGAGAATCCGTCTATGGCGTCCCCGATAGTAGTCTTGCGCGGTGCCGTCGGAACGGGGCGCCGCAGCTCTGCGCTCGCGCTCCTTGATCGTGGGCAACCCGACCGCATCGAGGATCTGACGACGGACTGGAGAAGACCTCGAGCCATCGAGCTGCCATGCGAAGAGCACGGCAGGTACCTGTTGGACCTCACATTCGAACCCGAAGACATCCCGGAATCCTTTATCCGTGAGCTCGTCGATTTTGCAGAGACCGCGTGGGAGAACCGGGCACGACTGATCGTCGTGGTCACCGAGGAAAAATGGCGTTTGTGTCATCGCGTCGACGCCGACGTTACCGTCGACCTCGGAATCCCTGACCAGATCCAGGTCCTCGCCCAACATCTGCGGGCTCTCAAGGCCCCGCACACCGTCGACCAACTGAGATCCCTGCAGGGAATCAGTGAGGTCATGAAGAATCTGGAAACCGGCAACTGGCCGCCGCACCGAGCCGCTGAGCTCGCCGAAACGGCAGGGCGGGGCGCAAAGTCGTTTGGCCTGATCACGCGGTAGTTTCGGGGTATTCGGGCAGGCCCATGATGCGGAAAAGCAGCCGGGGATCCCTTCGGATCCTGCGGATGGTCGCGGCGATCTTCGT